>Ga0185299_10000899_pt1 | contig 68464 bp, 77 predicted proteins | sample PaiPotPPA55metaG_FD_128002 | JGI IMG/M metagenome (GOLD analysis project Ga0185299, IMG submission 128002) | Iron sulfur acid spring bacterial and archeal communities from Banff, Canada, to study Microbial Dark Matter (Phase II) - Paint Pots PPA... ... | reverse complement strand
CTAGTGCATTCGGTGAGTTCGACGGCGCAAGACAATATTCAAATCGTTTGATTTCCCCGGAATCTTTGGGGCAAGAAGGTCGGTGGTTTGCGACGAAGATTCGTCTCTTTGAGTCGATGGGCTAACTGTTGTAACCAATAGCACTCAAATTTCGACTTCTTTCGATTCAGTCCACATCTGAAGCTTTGACCGTCGGTCAAACGAGCAACGATGGCAACAGGACGATCAGTGCGTGGTACGTCTTGTTCACCACGTCGATCATCAAAGCCTTCATTTCCTCGTCGTTCAGCCGCGAAAGGTTGGGCCAGGGAATCTCTCCATAGGGCGACCGGACGACCACGTCCGTCTAGTCCCCGATCTGCGAGTCGGGAGTAATCCCGGCATGCAGATCCTCGAGCATGGTATTGCGAAAACATTGCTCCGCGAGGTATTTCGCCAGCCTCTTGAGCACCTCGGGATAGGTAGAAAGTGCACGTTCGGTTTCACCAATCATTGTGAGCTCCGACTGATTCCAAAATAGTCGGGAAAACACGAATCGTTGGGCAGGCGCAATCTATCGAGCTATCTGTCTTTTGATTCCGCCAGGGGAGTTGCCGGACTTGGTCTACCTTGCCCGACTGAACCTTGAAACACCGTCAACGTAGAGAAGCTCTTGCAGTCTTTTTCTCCTCGAAGGCTTTAGGCTACTCAGATAACCAGCCAGTTCGTAGGGATTGAAGATGTTCCACACCGCCGCTTGAAACCTTGGAAGCTCGGCGGCAAACTCGGGATGCCCCTGCGCCGCATCCGCAAAGTTCATGAGCTTCTCCCCGACCAGATAGTCGAGTGCACTCTTGACCCCAAATCGCCTTTTGATGCCGCGAGTCGCCCGGCACTGCTGTACCCAGATCTTGTGGAATCGTATGCGGCTCATGCCGCTACCCATAATAAGGTTGTTCTCAGTAGAACGCAAAACGACTGCTCGATTCCCCAGGCAAGCCCCATCTCCCATATGCATCTCTCTTACCGCTTACGAAGGAACGGCTGCAACTGGAGTTCGAGCCGCGAGACCTTAGCCTACCCGTTTAGAATTTCAGAGAGCGGGATTGCCAGCGCCTCGGATTGCGTCTGCCGTGGAAGCAGGCTATCACCACAATCCGATTGTCTTGCACCTCGAAGAATATGCCGTACGGGAAACGCCGCACTCCCGCCCGGCGACGGCTTCGGTAGACTACAGGGAATTGCAACGGATGTTCTGCTAGAGCCTCAACCGTGGCCTCGACCGCCAGCGCGAAACGCACACCAAGCTCCGGGCGGATGTTGTCATACCAACCCCGCGCTTCCAGCAAGTCCTCATTTGCCTCTGGTGTCCAGACGACCGGGAGCGTCACGGTTTCTTAAATAGGCCCGCCTTGACTTGCTGCCACGGGATGACATCGGAAGGGTTTTGCTCATGCCGAGAGATGCGGTAATCAAGCTCTGCCCGTTGTGCGTCCGTCAGTGATACTGCGTCCGCTTCCAGGCTTTCCCACACTGTATCCAGCAGATCCGCCTTCTCCGCAGGAGATAGGCTGTTTATCTGCTCTCGCAAATCGCTCATATGCCTATAACCTAGCGCGGTTTCACCCCTCTGGCAAGCCCTGATCAGCAATGGGGACTTCATCTTTGCTTCAGCCGCGCGGGGCCACAGAAACATCATGGACAGTTCCGCAAAACACCTCAACACGATCTCAAAGGGGGAACCCTTCAACTCGCCGAACTTGTTCGGTCAAATCCACCGGGAGAGTAGTCGAGTCCATTTTGTTCGAAACATGCAGCCCGATAAAGCCCGTGCTCGCGACGCCGTTCAGGGACGAGTGGCGAGGAGATTTTGTCTTTAGCTGCCCGTCTTGCTTTCGCTGCGCTCGACACGCATCAGGGCACCGGCGCGTACGGGGCCGATTTCCCCGCAAGCCCAAGGAAAAAAATGGTGGGCGCTATAGGATTCGAACCTATGACTTCCACCGTGTGAAGATGGCACTCTACCGCTGAGTTAAGCGCCCACTTTACTGCGGTAAGTTCATCATTATACATAAGTTCCTGAACCACTCGATTCTCACTGAATCGTTTTCTGTACCTGCACCTGCATCCGCATTTCTTCGGGGATGAGATGCTGGAGCATTTTTTCCTGCGCCGCACGCCTGGGGGAAGCGGTGGGCCATTGAGAGGAAAACGCGAAAACTAAAGCAACAACGGCCACTTGGCGCAACGAGTACCGAACAGAACTTCCGTAACTGGTATCGGGTGCACAAAGCAGGGAACATTCCATTATGCGGGTTAAAACAAGGCTCTGCTGGCTAATCGTCTCCTCAATCATCGCGGCATCGCTGTGTCGTGCTCAGGAGCCCGGAAGCCGTTTGGATGATGCGAATGCTGTAACAGAACCTTCCCTTCAGCAGAAGGCGGCAGCCGGAGACCGCGAGGCGCAAAACCAACTCGGCATAATTGCTCAGGACAACCACGACTATCGGGAAGCGTTCAGATGGTTCCAACTTGCGGCGAACCAAGGATTGAGCGGGGCTCAAGTGGGCCTCGGGTTTTTGTACAACATGGGACTTGGGACGGAGAAGGACTCCGACCAAGCGGCTCATTGGTATGGTTTGGCGGCGGCGCAGGGCGATCCGGATGGAGAATTTGATCTCGCGATGTGTTACCTCCACGGCGAAGGCGTCGAGCAGGATCAGACTCTGGCAAGGAAGTGGTTTTCCTCGGCTCTCAACCACGGACACCGTGGGGAATCTGCAAATGGTATCGGACTAACCTACGAAGACGGCCAACGAGATTATGAGGAGGCTTTCCACTGGTATTTGAAGGCAGCGGAGATGGGGTTTGGTGAAGCGCAGTACAACGTTTGTAGGATGGCGGCACAGGGACTCGGTACTGCGGCTGACTATCCAGAGGCCGTAAAGTGGTGCTCGAAGCTGGCAGACAGCGGCGACGAGTGGGGACAATTCGGGATGGGGCGGATTTATGAAGATGGCACAGGCGTTCCGCCCGATCCTGTGAAGGCATTCCAGTGGTACCGGAAGTCAGCCGAACAGGGGAACCCCGCTGCACAACTTAGTTTGGGAGCCATGTACTCGGATGGCAAAGGCGTTCGACGCGATCTCGTTAAGGCGTACATGTGGGTAGCCGTGGCGGGCTCGGGCAAGCACCCGGATGCGCAGGCCGCTCTAGAGACCCTGACCGACAACATGAATAAACGCCAAATATCTGCGGCCCAAGCCCTTGCTCTAAAATGGATGCGGGAACACCCGCGTGATCCTGAGAAGAGTCTGGATCACATAGAGTACAAACCACAATACTAATGTTGGAGACCAGCCAGTCGGCTGCGTAGCATCCAGACCCTCGCGCCATCCACCACTGCACGTCAGAAACCGGAATTTTGCGGATTCAGTTATCGTACATCTCGTAGTGCGTGGAGCACTGCTCTAGCTCCAGCAGGAAGTCCTTGTCGAAATCGTAGTATTTCGCAACGCCATGTCGTCTCCGGCAAATGCGCGGATCGCTTCCTCGGACTCCCAGAACGTGACCATCAAGAAATGTGCGGTATCGCCTTCCATACGACGCAGCGCGTAAGCGCCCTTGTTGCCGGGGGTCGAGCGGTAATCGGGTATAGCGACAGTTCGCATCAAGTCTAGGTATTCGTCGCTTTTGGCTGCGGGGGTCGCGCCATGCCAGATTCGGGTGATCATACGGAATCCTTTCCTGGCGATTGCGTCCAGAACGCTTTAGATGTCGCAACTGGGCGATTGCACTCGCGACCCCGGTCAATGATTGAAAACTTAGCCTTGCGACTGCGATCCACCGGGTTGCGATGCTAGCCTATCGTCATGCAGAATCCCGTCAAAGAACGCATCGTAAAATTGCGAGAGGAAATAGCGCAAATCAGTGAAGCGAATCGCCTGTACTTGCGGAGCGGTAAGAACAAACTCGACGCAGCGGGGGATAACGCACGTCGGCTTCAGAGATTGCAGGAAATCTTAGACGAATTGGTGGCGCTGACCGACTGGAAAAAACTATAAACGTGGCTCTCCAGAATCCGCTTTGATTTCACGACGCATGTCTTCGAAGACGAGATCGGGAATCTTCATGAAGACCCCGACAACCTCGGGATCAAACTGGCGTCCTGCCCAAGCCTGTATTTCCCTGCGAGCCTCGGAGAGCGATCTCGCCGAACGATAGGGTAGGTTTGAAGTAATGAAGTCAAGCGTGTTTGCTACTGCAACGATCCTTGCACCCAACGGTATCTCCTTGCTTCGCAGGCCCCGAGGGTATCCGGAGCCGTCATAGTGTTCGTGGTGGGAGTAAACAATCTCGCAAGCTTCGGCGAGAAACGGGATTTTCTTCACCATCTGGTAGCCGCGGTAGCAATGTTCGTACATGATCGCCCGCTCGTCATGGTCAAGCTCTTCCGGTTTGAGCAGGATGCGATCCGGGATGGCCATCTTGCCGATATCGTGAAGAGAAGCTGCACGGGCAATCACTGCGATCTGCTCGCTCAGCGCCCAAGAGCGCTGCAAGCCTCTTTTCAAGAGTAGGCGCTGCATCCACGACGGGACCGCCTGCGAAGACAGGTGAAGAGTTGCCCCATTTCGCTTGCTTCCCGTAGAGCGCAGCTAAGTCCCAAAGAATCCCTCCGCGCTGGCAGCAGGTAGGCTCTGAGGAAAGCTGGTGGTGCAAAGCCTCTGCGACGAGGTGGTCATTGTCCCAGTACTGGATAACCCGTGGGTCTGAGATTCGGGATTGAACCATCCCACTGGGTCGCGACCAATCTGTCGGCAGGATTGGCGCCCACACCACAAGGACACGGATCGGCAGTGAATGCGTCTGGTTCAGCAATTTTTCGATGGCGGACGCCCCCCGCAGGCATGTCGGTCAGGTCGGCGACAGCAGCAGCACCAATAGGGCTTCGTCGCCCGCGCCATTGAAATCGTGCTTGAACTGGTCGATGTTATTTTGTGTCAGTGATGTGAGCACTGGTTGACCCGGTGGCGTTCCTTTCGACAGCCAGAGATACCAGACGATCAAGAGCGCAGCGACGATCCCGACCAGCCAAAATGCGTATTTGACTTCTCGCGTTGGCATGTCTTATCCGGCAAGCAGGCTTGCTATGATTTGTGGGAAAAGGATTACAAGAAGGACGATTAAAGCAGCGCCCCAGAACAGGGTGATGCTCAAGGGGCTTCGCTTTTGGCATTGATTGCGCCGAACGTACAACTGAATGAAACCGACGCCGAGCAGGATGGCTGCGCTGACGAGGAACCAAGGACGTAGGGATTGCAACCGGGCGCTCGCTCCTGCCAGCCCCAACGCTCCCAGAAATGCGAGAGGTAAGCAGCAAGACAGTGTCGATAGGACAGCGATCACTGCTGCCACAGGCGTTGCTCGTTCTGCTACTCGCATGTGAATTTTCACTTCCTCCGCTTAGCGTTTGAAATCGCCACCCGCAACAACTCCTCTGACGGAATGCCGCTTCGATTTTCGTACAGGCGACACGCTAAGCTGGGTACGCTCGTCTGATGGGGTTCGACATCCTCCCCATTCACGCGGATCGTGGGGGAGCCCGAAAACATCCACTCCCTTGCCTCGGCATCGGTTCTTACAGCTCTCGACAGGATTTCCGCCTGCAACGATTCGGAGGACAACACCCTCTCGACTTGCTCGACTGCGGGCAGGTAGTTCGGGCAGCCGGGGAGGTACAGAGTCTCAATCGTCATTGACTCACCCCTGCCACTTCTTCGAGCACCGGACAAGCGCAGGCTGCGTGCTGCCGACGATGGTTCAATTCCCGGTTACACTTTCGCAAATCCATTTCTAACTCCGACTCTAGATGTTGTAGCTCTTGCAGCTTCGCCCGGACGTGGATCAGTTTTGCCTTTAAAAACTCCTTTATCGATTCGCAGGCATCCACCTTCCGCTCTCGAAGCTGGATCAATTCCGCGACCTCGCGCAACGAGAAGCCGAGTCCCTGCATTTGCTGGATGAAATGAAGTCGCTCGATGGTGCCCTCTCCGTACAATCGGAACCGACCTGCGCTGCGAACCGCCTTGGGCAAGAGCCTGCGCTTCTCGTAGAATCGGATCGCGTCTACGGTTAGGGAAGTGCGTTTCGAGACCTCGCCAATCTGCATCGCCGTGCTCTCAGTGTGGTGATTGGTCGCCATGACAAAATCATACAATCTGGACTGCGGTCCAGAGTCAAGAGAAAGGTCAAACAACCCCATTCAAGGATAGGATTTAGTGGCATGTCCCGCGTTCGCTCTGGCTGCTTTTGCGCAGTTACTTCGGTCGCGAGTCTGCTAGGGTACAGCGAACCCAAACTGACATTTCTGGGAATAGCGATTCTGGTTGCCGCGGCGGTCGCCATGCCTGGGCTTGCGCAAGAAAAGCGGCGGCTGTCAGGCGCTACAGGCAGCGCTGCGTTAAGAGCGGACGCCGCACAGTCGGCGCTGTCTGCTTACCTCTCGCTCATCGCCTTGGCGGGACTGGCGATCAACGCGATCTGGCACGCAAGGCGGGCAGACCCGATTGCGGCATTGGTGGTTCTGCCTCGCATTGTTTGGGAGGGTCGAGAACCATGCCTGGAAAGGCTTGCGGCTGTTGCTAGATTCGGAGGAGCAAATGATCTCTGGCGCTCACACAGTTGTCTACACTAAGAATGCCGAGGCCGACCGCGCCTTCTTCCGCGATGTCCTCGGTTTCAAATCCGTGGATGCAGGTCATGGCTGGCTGATTTTCGCCCTGCCGCCGGGAGAAGCCGCAGTCCACCCGTCCGATGAGAGTGGTGCCCACGAACTTTATTTATGTGTGACGATCTGAAGGTCGAGATGACTTCCCTAGAAGAAAAGAGCGTTGAGTGCTCTAAAGTTCAAGAACAACGATGGGGTTCTATTACAAAGATGTGGCTTCCCGGTGGAGGCGGGGTCGGCCTTTATCAACCCAAGCATCCTACGGTCTTGGACTTGAAATGAAGCGCCCGTAAAATTAGGACACTGCCGCCCGGTGTGGTGAGAAAGGAGCAAAACCGTGTCATTGGGGCTTTTCTGACGTTCTCGTCCGTGCTGGTTCAGAAGGGGTTCCCCCGAGGCGCAATAACTGGTTTCTTTTCAGTCGCAGAATTTATCTCTGAGGCTGGTTCGCTGGGTAAACCTTTGGAGACCGATGAAACCTAGATCGGTCAATCTCTCCCGGTGCTTCCTACTTTCACGACAGAGCGCCTGATTCTCCGGCACTGGGACGAGTCCGACCGCGAGCCGTTCGCACGTCTCAATGCCGATCTTCGGGTCATGGAGTACATGCCTCACGTCCTTTCGAAGCCAGACAGTGACGCACTGGCAGATCGAATCGGGGTTCATTTTCGACAACACGGATTCGGTTTGTGCGCCGTTGAGCTTCGGCGAGACGGAAGCTTCATTGGGTTCATCGGTCTTAACGTGCCGTCGTTCAATGCACCGTTCACGCCCTGCGTAGAGATCGGATGGAGGTTGGCAGCAGACTGCTGGGGGCAAGGTCTAGCGACGGAAGGTGCGCACGCGATTGTCCGCTATGGATTCGAGACCCTGGGTCTAGACGAGTTGGTATCCTTCACAGTCCCAGCGAACGCCAGATCGCGGCGGGTAATAGAGAAGCTAGGGATGACATACGATCCCGCCGGCGACTTCGATCATCCTCGACTGCCAGCCGGACATCCCCTGCGTCGTCACGTTCTGTATCGGCTGAATCGCTCCGGGTGGAGTTCGGGATTTGTGAACAAATGAGCCTGTCGTTACTTCCAAGACGTGAGCGTGCGGGAATCGGTCTCGTGCAATTTCCAACATCCTGACTCTTGGGTCCAAATCCAGAGAGAACGCTTTGTCCAATTTCCGCGCTCGTCGAATTCGTACTCGTAATCAGCAGCCACCTGCACCTGATCGTCATTATCGCGTAGCTCAACCTCGGCGGGTCATCTCCAAGATGGGCGGCGCGTCACGCTCAGGTGCTCTGCGAGAGCATTTGGATCAACGAAATGCTCTTGTTGAGATGCTGGAACGCTTCGCTGTCGCAGGAATGCGACCGGGACGGTTGGTTTTGGGGAGACGAATTATGTCTCGCGTCTGAGTGCGAGCTAATAGCAACGAGGGTAACTTTGGTTCGGAGTCATACCGGGATAAGCGACTAGACTTGAAGCTATGAGATATTACACCATCAAAATGATGAACGGTTTTAGCACGTTCAAGTGTCCAGTTTGTAAACATTCGGTCACCACACAGGAGTTCAGCAGCGAGAACGGTAACTGTCGCACCCAGGCGGCTAGGGCAATGAACGAGCACGCCGCGGCAGAGCATGGACGCCCCAAGCATTTCGTCGCATAGTGCGCAGATGTGGCAAGCCCATTAATAGGCATGTAGCGAGAGGAATGAAAGGCCGTGCGGCATGACGCCTGAGTGGCAAAATTGATGCGCAAGGTAGGCGTCCGGAGCCGCATCGCGCTGGCTACCTACGCAGTGTCGCATTCGCTAGTCTCCTCGGGGCAAATTGAGCAGCACCAGAACGCTGACTTGTTGAATTCCTAAGCCTACGCTAGCACCGTCCGAGCATGGTCGGTTGTCGGTGCGCCATGAAGGGTGCTGCTCCACAGCGCCGGAAACAGGATCGCTCCCCCTGCAAAAGTCGGAGCGGGGGGCAACGTGGATTCGGAATCGGTTACGTGATACCCAGACCGTTCCGTCATCACTCGGTCTCACGTCTGATCCGGGAAGTGAGGGCATACGCGATTCTTGCGTCAAGGCGGTGATTGGGTTTCTGCTTTTATCATCTGTACGCTACCGCACATAAGTGTAGAATAGTCGTAGACCCCCAACAAGTGGTTAGGATCGCAAGGAATAAAGTGCCGCACCGCTCGCGACACACCGATTCGACCGAAAAGGGCGACTTCGACCCAAGGAAATTCCTTGCGACTGTCGGCGACGGGAAGCAAGTCCTCTCCCTTGCCAGGAAGCAAACAATCTTCACTCAGGGAGACGCGGCTGACGCCGTCTTCTACATTCAGGAAGGCAAGATTAGACTCACCGTGGTATCCAAGTCTGGCAAGGAAGCGACCCTTGGCATATTGAATGTCGGAGAGTTTTTCGGTGAGGGTAGCCTCGCTGGACAGCCCTTACGCATGGGGTCGGCAACAGCAATGACCGCCTGTAAGGTTCTCCGCATCGTCAAGAATTCGATGATGCGTGCGCTCCATAACGAACATAAATTCTCGGATATGTTTGTAACATATCTGCTGGCACGCAATCTCCGATACGAAGAAGACTTGGTTGACCAACTCTTCAATTCCAGCGAGAGGAGATTAGCTCGGCTTCTACTGTTGCTTGCTCGATTTGGCAAGGAAGGCGCTCCGACTGTGATCCCCAAAATCAGTCAGGAGACTCTTGCAGAGATGATCGGCACAACTCGGTCGCGGGTCAGTTTTTTCATGAATCGGTTCAGAGAGTTAGGCTTCGTTGAGTATGGCGAGAACGGGATACAGGTTCACAGTTCCCTTCTGAATGTCATTCTCCACGACTAGAAGCGTCTGGTTTCGTATTACCAGTTTCCAGCGCAGAACTGGGCATCTGTAGGCGGGGAGATCGCCTGCTTCCACCCGGTCGTGCATCCATGCCGAAGAACCGACCCCCGCCTTGGGGGCTTTATCCCCACCAAGTCAGCAATTGTAAACGTGAGCAGTTTTGAACAGCAAAGAAGTAGAACGTTCCAGCAGAATGTCGGTTCTGACCGCTGTACATGAAAACGCAGACACTTGTGAGGGGTTCAATGAAGAATGATATTGAACAGTCCCGAGAGCCTAACCCGGAGCTTGTAGAATGCGCTATCGTTGAAGTGTTAGAGATCGCCCAGCGCCAAGGCATCAACCCTGCTGATTTTATCCAATTGCTGGACTCTGGAATACGAGTATCGGATTTCTTGGCCGCATTGAACCAGCTTGCAAAAGCCAAGAACACCATCGATTGCGATTCTTAATGCTTCATCGCGGATCGCTCCCGCCCCTGACTTGCGTGCCCGGATATCAAGCAATATCTAGAGATTGGTGAATAGCAAGATCGCGGCATGTGCGACGAATGACTTCGTGCACCGACTCTGAGTCAACAAACTCAAAGCCGTAACGAAAAGCGTTCCTTTGGCGTACTATCGCGTGAATCGTCAGAGGCCCGCTTGGAAGCGTGAAGTTCATTTCCACGTTCTCCCCCAAGGGCGCTTCGATTGGCAATATGGCCGCGATCCCAGATTCGCTGATGTCCACGGTACGGCCCTTCAGCATGCCGCACGTTCGGGACTTGATTCTGATATCGACCTCAATTTTGAACCGGGGCTGGCGACGGAGGTCGGGTCGAAGCGCTGCGACTCCGAACTGCTTGTGAGCGGCGCGTTCCGCTTCGCTCCGCTTGTTGATCCTATCCGCGAGCAGGACTACCCCAACACCGGGGAATACGTTGGACTCCTCCATACTGCCGCCTTTCTTTTGTGATGGAATCTCATTCCCCGACATTCATGATCGTTCGTCCTCATGTGTTCACCCTTGGGCTCTCTCGGATAAAAAGAAGATTTACATTGTGACATGGACATCAGCCGCTCCGCTCGTATCCTTGGCTGCTGATAGCGGGACATCCTAGCCATACGATAGATCGTTGTTCTTCCGGTTCCTAATAGATATGGCGCGAGCAGATAATTCCCGCCGCACTTGTCGAGCGCATCCACAATCACCCGACGCTTAACCTCGCTCAAAGGAAGAATAGTCCCTAACGGTTGGCGTATTGACTTCAACAAAGTAGTCATAGCTTCATAGCTCATCCTCTTAAGCTTTGCTATGTATCTCTCTGCGATCTGTGATCTATGAACAGCCACAAACAGTCTGGCGGCCACTGAAACACCGCTTTGGGCTTATGAGCCAGGTCTTTGGGTTTCGAATCATCAGGAAGACAATCGGGATCGTAAGACGGTAGGTCGATTATCATGAGCGGACTCTCCACAAAAAGAGTTGGCGCAGTATCTCCCTAAACTGCGCCATCAGAGGAAAACAGCGGACAACGGGGGGAGGGCCGCGTGAGTTCCTTAGTACGTTCCCTTAACCGTATCAAGTTACATGGTGATGTATTTAGTGTCTATTCAAAAGTGTACACACTGTACTATTCCTAAAACGGGAAGATAGAAGGACAGAAGGGCTACACTTGTAGCGCATTCAAGAACTAACGATACCTATGAGCCAGCCTCGATCCCGGAAAGTACACAATTGAACAGCTATAGAGAGTGCCACCGGATATGTTATCTGAAGCTGAACACCTGTGAAGGCGACCGTCGGGGATTAGCGGCAGACAACGATTGGTCGTTTGACTCATGCCGCTTCGCTTCATTTGTGAGAACTGCACTCTCAGGACGACCTTATCGCGATTCTGATGTCGGCCTCGGGCCGTTTTGTGGTATGCCGAGGGTGCCATTGAAGGTTTGCCTTTCCCTTCGGGGCGTCACGACCGCGATGCGTTGTATGGAGCCATTCGCCAGTTTCATCTGTTCCATATTGCACATCTTGTGGAAAGGGAAAGAGTAGTCTCGACGCATGTATACAATCAGGAAAGACCCGGATAGCATCGTTCTAATCTGTCACGACTGCTCCCACGTTGAGCGCATCGATGCGTTCGATAAAAGCGTCGGGAGTCAGCGCACACAAGCAACACGAGCAATGCAGATTCATTCCCGCGAGCAGCACGGGCTAGGATCGGTACTCAAACCCATGCCGAACAACTGCCCAGTCATGGAACCGCGGTAAAGCATCTATGCATTTCCTCCATGTCACATTTGAATGCCGCCCAAAGGCGAGATCACGCCGGCTCAAACGCCGAGCAGCGTTGATGCTCAGAGGCAGCCTCGGTGTGCTGACGAGTGCCCGTCGCGTAGGGCCTTAATCCAATCGCCTTCGCGCAGTTCTCCCGGTTGGCCGCAAAGCTCGCATGTGACGAAGGATTCCTGTATAGCGACTTGAATGCGCTGGCGAATTGCGTCATTGGCATCATTCACGTGGAAGCTCAAACCGCCAAATTTCTCCTTCGTTTGCAGAGCTTCAAACTGGCGTCCGGTTGTTTGCTCAAATTCGGCGACCAGAGGTTCCAAGTCCTCGCATAGTCGCCACACTATGTCGAATCAGGCTTCCCCATGGGTGAAGCCCAACGTGTGGTGAAGATCGCCCCCGGTGTTGAACCAAGCGGGCACATCGCTCGACCAGCTTTTGCTCCAGTGCCTCATTTAACCGGCGGCTACTTCCGGCCCGGCAGAACGCTCGGAATCGCGCACAAATTCGCCTGTCACAGAGCACCTCCCCAATCTTCCGCATGATCCGGTCGGACCACAGCGCGTAGGCAGACAACAATGGACCCGGCTCTCAGGCTCGGCTCGGAATCGAAAAACATCAGGTGACGCGTCATGCGTCTGAGTCCGGACAGAATCGGTCGATCTATTCCAACAATCCTTTCACGATGCTGAGCCATTCCGTATCCAGTGGCTCCCGGCAAACGGGCTTGCTAGCCCGGCGATACCAGTACGCCGCATTGCTCTGATCGCCTTCTTTGCGATGCAGGTAGGCGTGCACCCAAGCACCATTCTCACCGTCGTCCTGCTGAGTGGATTCGTGTGCCCGCGTCCAATCGCCTCTGGCATCCCACCATAATCCAGCGAGGGCGAGTGTAAGTCCGGGCGGCGGCGTGGTCGCGCCGAGCGATTTGCGAAAATCGTCCAAGGTCATGTTGAGGGTCACGTGATGGTCGGACGCCATGATGTGCTCCACGCACAGTATCCCGAGTCCTCTGGCGGATGTCCGCTCTTGGTACCGTGAGTTAGCTATACTTGGTTATACAATCACGCTGTAAATCTTGAGGGGGATTATGGCAAATCTAGAAAATGCGCTTCAGCAGCTTCGTGCGGAGCAGCGACAAGCGCAGTTGCACGTAGAGAAGTTAGGCCAAGCGATTTCAGTGATCGAGTCGCTAAATGGTTCCGGATCATCTCACCAAACAAGCCAGCCGAAGCGAACGATCTCGGCAGCTTCACGGCGGAAAATGGCACTGGCGCAGAAGGCGAGATGGGCGAATGCCCGGAAGGAATCACAACCAGCGGCAGCGGCAGGCTCAGTCCATAAGAAGGGTCATTCGATGTCGGCATCTGCCCGGAGAAGAATCGCCGCAGCACAACGGGCAAGGTGGGCGAAGTTGAAGGCCGGGCAGAAGAAGGCGGCCTAAAATACGGTGGGAGAATAAAGCCCGCTGCTTCGGTGGCGGGATTTTCTCTTGGATGAGGAATCACTGCGGCTTGGATACCAGATGAGCTAGGCAATACTTGCGACCGTGCTCGGCCGCACTGTCACACCGTTTGCTTCCTGCGGCAAACTCGCAGCGCCATACCTCACAAGCGCATCGAAACCCTCCCGCCAAACTCTTGTACCAATGGTGCTGATGCTTTCGATGCGACGTGGCTGCCATGGACTTCACTATTTAGCCGGATTTCCTTAGTTTGCGTGCGAATCGCGCAGCCGGACTCTGAGCAAAACTGCTTCAGAGACAGGGCATAACCGCCCAGTACGACGAGCGGTCAACGAGCCTTGTCTAGCATGGCTTGAAATGCTGCAATCTCATCTCGCTGGCTCCATATCAACTCTTGAGTTTGCGTTTTGCAGTAATCGTCAGGATATTCCCAGACTGGCTGCACGGTCACCTTTGTAATGCCATTGAGTTCCGTCAGCGTGTATGACCACACCTTTTTAGTGCTTACGCCCGCACATGCACTTGAGGCCATGAAAAGGGCACCTATGACGGGCATCTGCGCTGGCTTCGAGAATCGGAACTGGAACTGGTTGGCAGAATCGAGGGCGTACCCTTCTCTTAGATTCGTTTGGACGATGAGCTCCTTGAGCGTTTGAGCAGACGCTTTGCTGGTGAAGATATACGGTCCCGGCTGAGCCTTTGATTTCTTATCCCGTGCCACAGCCAAGGTCGTTATCGTCAGAATTAGAATCAGAACTCGCTTCATACTTTTACCCCATTGTGAACTCTACCGAGAGGACACCGCGAACCGCTAATTACTTGAGTCATCTCAACAATTCCTCGGGCAGCAACAGGGAAGAACAATGGAGATCGCAATGCCGAGTCACTTTGCTTCCCCTGAGGCGGTTCCTATTTGGCCAAAAAAAGCCGCCAACGGTAGTTGAGATGGCCACACCGATCTGAACCCCATCCCGCCAGCCCGAGTCCGCAGAATCGGCTTGCTGGACAATCCGCCAAGCCCCGGCGCTCTCGTGGGAAAATGATTCCCACCCATGACCGCAGCGATTCCAGAGCGCCGACCCACGACCGAGCAAATCTCAGGCGTGATCGAGCGCGTCACCTTCCATAATGGGGACAGCGGCTTCTGTGTGCTTCGTATAAAGACAAAGGGGCACCGGGAGGAAACAACCGTTATCGGTTCGTTGCCATCGGTGACGGCTGGGGAGTGGCTGGTCGCGGAGGGATGTTGGGTGAGGGACCGGGAACACGGGCTGCAATTCAAGGCGACGATCATGAAGACCGTGCCGCCGACCACAGCGGAAGGGATCGAGAGGTATCTCGGGAGCGGATTGGTGAAGGGCATCGGGCCGATTCTTGCAAAGAAGCTCGTCGGGCGATTCGGAGTCGAGGTTCTAGCCGTGATCGAGAACCGAACCGCCGAACTCCAATCTGTCGATGGTATAGGTCCGAAGCGGCGGGAACGGATCGCCAGTGCATGGCAGGAAGCAAAGCAAGTACGGGAAATTATGCTCTTCCTGCATAGCCACGGAGTCAGCACGAGCCGGGCGGTGCGAATCTTCAAAACCTACGGGGAGCAAGCGATTGAAACAGTGCGGAGCAATCCCTACGTGCTGGCGAAGGACATCTACGGAATCGGCTTCGCGACCGCCGACCAGATCGCGCAGAAGATCGGGATTCCTCGGGACTCGTCCAATCGGGCAAAGGCGGGCATCGATCACGTGCTGCTGGAGGCGACCTCGGAGGGACACTGTGCCTTGCCCCTCGGGAAGCTCAAACTGGCGGCAACGAAGTTGCTCGGGGTTGGCGAAGCCCCAGTCGAACAAGCTTTGTCGCAGATGCTCACAAGTGGCTCGCTATTGTTGGAGGAAATCGATGGCGAGCCCCTGATCTTCCTGCCGCATCTCCGGAGAGCAGAAGAAGGCATCGCCCTGAGGATCAAGCGGCTGGCAGGAGGGGCGACAACCTACCCGCAGATCGATTTCGAGAAAGCGGTTGCAGGGTGCGAAAGGCGAACGGGAAAGAAACTCGCACCCAGCCAAAGGGAGGCACTGAAAACCGTTCTTGCAAACCGAGTGATCGTCATCACTGGGGGACCGGGCGTTGGCAAAACGACGCTTTTGAACTCGATCCTGTTGATCCTAAGGGCCAAGGACGTGAAGTGCCTGCTGTGCGCTCCAACTGGACGGGCGGCGAAGCGGCTCACGGAGACCACGGGCATGGAAGCGAAGACGATCCACCGCCTGCTGGAAATCAATCCCACAACTGGGCGGTTCACTAGGGACGAGTCGAGCCCGCTGGCCTGCGATCTATTGGTCGTCGATGAAACCTCGATGGTGGATGTGCTGCTGATGCACTCGCTGGTGCGGGCTCTCAGCAACCACGCCGGGTTGATTCTGGTCGGCGACGTAGACCAGCTTCCATCCGTTGGACCGGGCACGGTGCTCCATGACTTGATCGAAAGTGGTGTCGTACGAGTTGTGCGCCTCACTGAGGTGTTCAGGCAAGCAGCGGATAGCCGAATCATCACTATGGCGCACCGGATTCGCCAGGGACAGATGCCGGACATCAAGGGAGCAGACCCAAGTTCGGATTTCCATTTTATCGAGCGGGACGATGCGGAGAAGATCGTGGCAACGCTGGTCAAGCTGGTGCAGGAAAGGATTCCGGAGCGATTTCATTTGGACCCGCTGCGCGAGGTACAGGTTCTTTGCCCGATGAACCGTGGGTCGCTCGGGGTCCGGGAACTGAACGCAGCCTTGCAGCGAGCGTTGAACCCAGCCCAACAAGGTCAGCCCGCTGTGGAGCGGTTCGGATGGCGGTTCCAGATACGCGACAAAGTTATCCAGACGGAGAACGACTACGACAAAGAAATTTTCAACGGGGACATCGGAACCGTCGAGCAGATCGATGTCGTCGAACATCAGGTCGTTGTTCGCTTCGATGACCGGATGGTGAAATACGATTTCGGAGAATTGGACGAGGTTGCCCCGGCTTACGCGGTCACGATCCACAAGTCTCAGGGATCGGAGTTTCCGGCAGTGGTGATCCCGCTCGCCACCCAGCACTATATGCTGTTGCAACGGAACTTGATTTATACGGGGATCACACGGGGCAAAAAGCTGGTGGTGCTGATCGGTCAGAAGAAGGCGCTGGGGATCGCTGTTCGCAATGATCGACCCCAGAGGCGGTATTCAGGGTTGCTTGCCAGTTTGAGGGGCGAGGGCACACAAACAATTACCTCTACTGCGCCCGATGGAACAGGTAAAAGAACACAGCCAGGCTGAAGCAACCAAAAGCATAGATGAATGACGAGAACATCGTGACCGCAGGTACCAGGTCCCGCAGGACATTGAGGAAGGTGAGGACAAAATTCCACACGAGGAGAGCGGTCATCAGAATCGTCCCGATCAGTGCTAGCAAAGCGGCGTTTTTGACTGTCATGGTCGAAGTATGAACGTGGCGGGTGTCAGGCGCAACTTTGGCCTTTTTCCATCTCGGCTTCCAAAACGAACTGGCCGTCGGCGAGTGAAGGAGCCTTCGCAGAAAGTACTCAAGAGCGTGCGGGATGGTCTGGGCATCCGAAAGCCTGACTCGATCCGTGGGAAAGTAAGGCCAACGAGATGAACGCCGCGATCTCGGAGCGCCGACCCACGACCGAGCAAATCTCTGGCGTCATCGAGCGCGCCACCTTCCACAAGGACGAAAGAGGCTCTCTGTTTTGGCGTAGTAGAATTTCGGCAAGAGGATCGCTCATGCGCCGAATTTCATGTGTCCTCGCCGTTCTGCTCTTAGTGGGTTTGGCGCAAGCTCAACAATGCGCGTCTCCCGTGTCCCACTCGATAAATGTCGAAACCCGCCTATTGCCGCCACCTCATGCAACCGTAAGCGTTACCGGCGTCAGCGCCTCCGAGCAGCTTGACGGTCCGCATTGGTGGAATGATCACGCGACGTATCACAGCATCTACTCCCACGGCGAAGTGCCCAATGTGGCCATGACCAACCGCAACGGCGCCGTCGCATTCAAGACGACCCTCAGTGCGCCGAATCTGGACAGGATTCGCGTGACCGATGCGGCTGCGACCAAAGATGGGGGCGCTGTGGCTACCGCCACAGGCGTAGACAAAATGGGGAAGCCAACCTCATTCGTGGCGCAGTTGGACAACTCGGGTACCGTCATACGGCAGATCACCACGTTCCCATTCATGGCAGAAATGACTTGTCCCGCCGACGATGGCACCGTCTGGGTCTTTGGGTGGGATTTTTCCGAGAATCATGGTCCGCATGTTCCCTATGCAATTCTCCGGCACTACAGCTTTACGCAGGGCTTGCTGAAGGTTGCCTTGGACTGGACAGCGATTGGCAACCGCGTGCTTTTTGGACACCACGTTGCCGGGGGGACCGCTGTTGCGTGCACGGCTCGCGAGGCGTGGGTTTATTACGGAGAGCGGAGTCAGTTCATCGCTTACGACGAAGAGACGAACTCGTTCCGTACATATCGCGTTCAACTCCCAAACGGCAGCCCCGACGATTTGGGCGTGTCTGGCTTTGCCCGGACTGGGGCGGGAGATTTCTACGCTAGCCTTAGCGATGGCTCGGAGGCTTGGCTGGGTTTGTACTGGCTGAATGTCCACGATGGGGTCGCTGAGTGGGTCGTAGTGGATGCGCCGGGCAACTTCGAGAACGGCATCAGAATCTTCGGCTCAAGCGGCAATGACATCGTATACGCGAGGGTGGCGTGGCAACGGCCGAAGCAACTTGAGTTCTCGGCTATGCCGCCCAAGATGCCCTCAAAATGGTTGTTGAATGCGGATCACAGACATCGTGAGTCGCATTCTCCACCGTCGTTTTGACAGCTAGCGTTTCGCCGCACGAATCGCTGGCAGTACATTGCTAAGGAACGCAGACACACAAAATCTCCAGTCTTATCGAGCGCGGCACTTTCCACGATGAGGACAGCGCCTTCTGCGTCCTATGGATGAAAGCATGCGGATCGGGGTGAGGCGGCTGCGCAGTTTTCCGAAAATCGTGCTACGCTGCTCCGGTTTACCCGGAGTGCTTCGTGTGATGCCCTCTTTCTTGCGCTCGGCCCTCGTCGCCACTCTTCTGTTCCACTCTCTGGAACTTGCAGCGCTCGGCGACGACACCCAGCCGCCAGCTCTCAATCCGGAACTAGCGGCTGCCGACCAGCTTTATCGGGCGGGTAAATTTGCGGAAGCCGAGAGCAGCTATCAGGCTGTTCTGAAGAATGATTCGAAGCTCGTTCCTGCGCAATTGGTGGCTGCGGAAGTTGGACTTGTGCGGGCAATGTTGCGGCAACAGAAGATTGAGGAAGCCTCGGACGCCGCAAACACCGCACTGACCGCGCAGCCCAATTCGGCGGGTCTGCTGGCAGCGAAAGGTGATGTCCAGTTTCGCAACGGCGAAATGCCAGATGCCGAGTTGTCCTATCTCGCCGCGAAGAGGCTCGACCCGAAGGAAGTGCACGTTTATCTCGGACTGGCGCGTTTGTACGCTTCCTATTCTCTGTACCGTAAAGCCTATGATCAGCTACAGAATGTCCATGAGATCGCTCCTGGCGATATCGAGGTGCAGAGGGCATGGCTACGGATGCTTCCGCGGAAAGAAAGACTTGCAGCAATGGAGGCCTACCTAAGCGGGCCACATCCCGATGATGAAGAAGAAACAAAGTGGATGACGGAGTATGTGGGCTTTCTACAAGCGACAGCGGACAAACCTGTTCATGCGTGCAGGCTGGTCAGCAAGGTGGAACAGACCGAAACTAAGCTGGAGACCATGTATGGCGCGGACGCACATCGCGTGCGGGGCATAGGGCTGTCGGTTAGACTCAATGACCGGAATACCCATCTCCTGCTTGACACCGGAGCAGGTGGGATCATGGTGAGCCGCAAGGTCGCGGAGAAGGCGGGGTTGACGCCAATCTCTGCGGTGCATTTTGGAGGCATCGGCGATAAAGGATTGCAGAGCGGTTACACAGCGGTAGCAGATCACATCCGAATCGGGGAGCTGGAGTTCCAAGACTGCGTGGTCGCCGTAAGCGACAAAGGCTCGGTGGCAGAGGAAGACGGGTTGATCGGGGCAGATGTGCTCGGGGCTTATCTCATTGACATTGATCTGCCGGGAATGCGGCTCAAACTTTCTCCTCTGCCAAAGCGTCCCGAAGACACCGTTGCCCCGAAGTCGCTGAACAGCGAAGGGGAGGAACAAGCGAACGCTGAGCAGAAAGAAGACAGCGTGAATGAGGGAACCTCGAAGGATCAGAATTCTACGCCGCCGACTGTGAAACCATCACGACGGCTGCCCAAAGATCGTTACATTGCGCCCGCGATGGCGGACTGGACGAAAGTGTTCCGCTTTGGGCATAACATCTTGGTGCCGACTAGCGTGAACAATTCGAAAGCCATGCTGTTCGGACTCGACACGGGTGCCTTCAGCAATCTCCTGTCGGTGCGTGCAGGGCGGCGGGTCAGCAAGGTTAACTCCGAAGAGCGAGTGCAGGTTCATGGTGTGAATGGTGCGGTGGATAAAGTCTACAGTTCCGAGAAGGCGACTCTGCGCTTCGGACACTTTCAGCAGGCGAACTTAGGCATCATCACGCTAGACCTCTCCACTATAAGCCGCCACACTGGGACGGAGGTTTCCGGCTTTCTTGGGTTTGCAATGCTCAGGCAACTTGAGGTGGAATTGGACTATCGCGACGGCCTTGTTGATTTCAAGTACGACCCCAAGCGAGTGAACCCTTTCGCTAAATAGCAACTTCTCCGTCGAGGTGAAATCGACATGCGAATTGTGAGCATCTTGAGCGGACTGGCTGTGCTCTTCACAACGCTAGCCTTCGCACATCTGCTGCACCACTACTTTTTGAATGCAGGAGAAGCTGCTCACTCCCCGCCGTTTTTGGCGGGCATGGGCATCGGCGTTGTGGTGGGCGTTTTTTCCTTCATCGGAGGATGTTTGCTGCTAAGGCGTGGGCGGTGATTCGGGGGTTTCGAGGGCGAACGGCGTCCTATTGAATTCTGTTGTGGGCACAGCACTCTCAAGGTTGGCCGAACGATCCGTGTCCCTGTGCGGCTCCGGCAAGAAATACAAGAGGTGCCGCGGCGGGGCGACGGTGGACTGGAACCCGCTGTCGGATTGATGTCGAGCCCAATCCGGGTGCTGACAATGCTCCGAGCCAACGGCAACTCAGCCAAAAGGTTTACCCAACTTTAGGCGATTACATGCGCCAAGCTCCGTTGGTTTCTTGTTTTCGACGCCCGAAAACGACCGCTCGATCCACCGACCTTACACGGATTCCCAACCAAGCTAAAATGAAGTTCGACTACCTTGCGAGCGGAGTTCATTATGCAACGGGCATTCGGATTAAGTATTCCGCAAACCTTGGATGACATTTGTGATCCGACACGACTGGCTTTGGTCGTGTACGACATGCAGGTCGGGATCGTGAAGCAAATCGAGAATGGCAAGCAGATCACGGACAAAGTGGTTGGGGTTCTTGAAGCGGCTCGCCAGTCGGGAATTCGCGTCTTTTTCACGCGCCACATGTCACTACCGAAGGAGCTGATGGGGGTATCTCAGTTCCGGACAGCGATGGCTTGGCAACGCGTGAAATGGGCAGAAGAGGTCAAGCCTTGGTTCTTGCGGGACGCGCCGGGATTCCATCTGATTCCGGAGATGAATCCGCGGCCGAGCGACGCAATTTTCGACAAGATCAGCATGTCGGCTTTTGCAGGCACGCCGCTGGATATGGCCTTGCGCGATTGCGGCATCCTTGCGTTTGCCATCGTCGGCATCGCCATGGAAATCGGTATTGAACCCACGGTGCGCCATGGCGCTGATCTTGGTTACATTCCAGTGGTTGTCAAAGACGCCTGTGGATTCGGTCATCGCGATGCCGCCGAGCGTTCAATTGCCAGCCTTGAATTCGCGGGCGATGTTTTGATTACAAACGTAGAAACAATCTGTGCTCAGCTGGGGCGTATTGTGACCCAAACCACGAGCTAGTCATTACCATATGTGCCCGCATGGCTAGCACATCCAATAGCGAGGAGCAACGACATGGTGGACTTATCCTTTTCGGTTGGCAATCTGGTCCTGCATGTCCGAGGAGCCGACAGGCTGTGGGCGTTCAAGAGTTCGCTCGAAATTCCGTTGGCGCATGTTGCGGAGATCAGGGCAGACCCGGCCATAGCACACGCCTGGTGGCACGGCATCAGAATGCCGGGCACCAGTATTCCCGGCGTGCTGACCGCTGGCACTTTTTATCAGGATGGCAAGCGGGTTTTTTGGGATGTTCACAATCCGGACAAAACAGTCGTGATTGAACTGAAGGACGAACGATACAACGAGCTGATTGTCGAAGTCGCTGACCCGAAAGCTGCGGTGGAACTGGTTAAGGCCGAATTGCTACGGTGAACGGGTGGGCAGTACTATCGGTTTCACTTAGCCGGTGAGCGGAGAACTTCTTGATCGGCAAACTTGATAACCAAGAACTAAGCACCGAAGAGAGCTCGACCTATCCCGGAGGCCAGCCCAGCGAGCGTCCACCTAGCAGATGCACGTGAAGGTGAAAGACTGACTGACCGGCGCCCGGACCTACGTTTAACACCGTCCGGTATCCCCGCTCAATATTCCGTTGCCGTGCAACCTCGGCGGCCGCCAGATGGCAGCGGCCAATCACTTCCGCGTCCTCAGCCTGCGCTTCCTTCAAGCCGGCAAAATGCTTTTTCGGAATGATGAGCACGTGCGTTGGCGCTTTCGGGTCGATGTCCTCGAAAGCAAATACATGTTCGTCCTCGAAGACTTTTTTCGATGGAATTTCTCCGCGGAGAATGCGGCAGAAGAGGCAGTCACTGCTGGGGTCGGTCATCGCTGTTCACCATGGCGGAAAGATAACATCTGAACGGAGCAATTGTCAGCGCCGAAATGGTTACCGATACTTGGTGATGAGTTCGGCGAAGGGCTGCGAGCTTACATTCCACGTGCCTTCGAAGGGATTGTCGAGATCATGCAACACAAAATGCGCGAAGAAGAGCAGCATGGTCGTGATCCCGATGGATACCATCCCAAGAGCAACGTTACGGAACGGATAAAAGAACAGCAAAAACAGAATCATGGATGCTGTCAGTGTAACGAACACCAGGAGCGTTCCCGGCATTCGCTTCGCGCTCAGGGAAAGCCGTTCATCGCGGTGGGAACTGGCCTGGTTCGCGATATCAAGCAGGCGCTGGTAGAGGGCGCGCTCCGTATCGTCAACCGGCTTTAGCTCAGTGACAGCGGAAATGATGGCGACAAACATTCTGTCGGTTTTGTCGGTGTCCTCCCCCGCCGATAGTGCCTTCCATTCCGTCTCCGCCACTCCTCGAGCGTAGATCTTTACGGATCGCACCATAGGTTCGCGCGCTGTTTCTTTCAGGCTTTGGCTGAAAACCAGCAGGTCTTTTAATGCTCCAGACTCTTTCAGAATCTGATTTTCGACAGACGTAAACTGGCCCCAGATCACGTAGATGGCAAAGGCGTAGACGACGCTATAAAGCGTGCCAATGATCTGCAGAAGAACGCCAACCCCTTCCGCGTCGTTCTGAAACAGCTTGTGAAATCCCGCCAAGCGTAGGGCCAGATAGAGGGCAGCAGCGCCGATAATCATTTTCGCGCCGTGAAGTCGCGTGGTTCCGGGAATGATATATACGGATTGCACAGATGCCTTCATCGCGTACCGTTCTACTCAAGTCGCGCGACTGAATCTAGCAGTCGAGGCGAGTCTTATCAGAAATATTGCGTCGCGCCGTCGACTGCGATTGTGCGCCGCTCTTGCTTGACGCCAGGCGGTGCACTCGAAGACTATACTCGGACGACGACACGATCGAGCTCTCAATAATGCGAGCTCAACAAAACGAGGAAGCCAACACGGGGAAAACGATGAAGAAAATGCCAGCTGTAATGGCCGCCGCTTTTTTGTTGCCAATAGGAATAGCCAGTGCGGCTGGCCCACCGGAACAGAAAGAAGGTCTATGGTCCATTCATCGGCAGTCGATCGATAATCCCGGAAACCAGAAAACCGAATCCTCATCAACGATCTGCCGCAGTCATGCCTACGACGCATATACGCTGTCGCTTGTGAAAAACAAGAAGCCTGGCTGCGCTACCCTCAAAGAGGATTGGCTGGGCAACATCTATTCCGTCGAGTCGCATTGCATAGTGGCGGGTATGGCTGTGGACAGCAAGGGAACGGTTACTACACAGGCGATACGTCGGCACACTCCGAGACCCGTGCCATGTATGCTCCAGCGCTCGGCGGCGTGAGTGAGACCACTATGATTATGGACCAGAAGTATGTCGGCAGTTGTCCGGCAGGAGCCCAGCCCGGCGATTTGACGAACGCGGACGGAAGAGTAACTCACTTGTGGAAACATTGAACGATGACTAATCCAGCCTAACCAAAAAAACTGCTCCTTCAGTCGTCTGGGTTTCTGCGGCAAGTTTCCGGGCGCGCTCGCGATCATCGTTCAGCACGTGCACCCGTACCCACCAAGCTCCAACAGGACTGCCGAAATGCTGTACTCTCGCTGTGCTGTAACGACGGGCGAGATGGTCCGCGAATTTGCTGGCTTCTGGCTCATGCGCAAAACTTCCAATCTGTACTGCCCACTTTCCGCCGGTCTCAAGCGGCAATGGGGTTTGCATCACTTCCACTTTGACTTCCGCAACTCCGGGCAGGTAGATATCGAGCTTGCGGGCCGCAGCCAACGATAAATCCAGAATGCGTCCCGGGATGAACGGTCCACGGTCGGTGATGCGAACCAGAGCGCTGTGGCCGGTCTTGAGATTCGTCACGCGCACAATCGCGCCCAGCGGCAGAGTACGGTGCGCCGCTGTCATCGCGTGCATGTTGTAGACTTCTCCGTTCGAGCCCACGCGATTGTGATAAGGCGGCCCGTACCAGCTCGCCCGACCGGTTTCCGTGGCTAAGGGTGTTGAGCCGGCGGCAATGGCGGGCTCGGCGGGATCGCTGTCGCTCTCCGCGCTGCCGGGGAGACGACCGTTCTTCGCCGCGCCTTCAGGTTGTGACGTCGATTCCGCCGAAGAAGGTTGTGGCAAGGGTGGTGGCGGTACGTTCACACGGGCTTGCTTGGAATGCCCGCAGCCGGCGAGCAGCAGGAGCGTAAATACTAAAACTGCGGCGCATATGGCGCGTTCTGCGCGTCGTCGGTGCTTGCGAGGGTGCTTTAGTTCGTCCAAAAGGGCTACTTCGGAGGGTGCGGATGTTTCTCCATGTAATCGGCAAATTCGGAAAGCTTCTCCGAGGCCACGCGCAGGGCCTTCGTTGAGTGCTGACGCACCGCCGGCACCACCTCTTCGTTGAGGTATTTGATGAACTCAGGGATCTCTTTCTCGATCCGTTCGGCGGCCTCGGCGACACTCTTGCTGACGCGCGCCGACGCATCTTCCACCTTGCGGTTGAAGTCGTTCATAATGCTCCTCGCTGCTCTTGGGCGTGAAATACGTCACGCGAATGTTGCCAAGACCAAAGCATGGCTATTATTTCGTGCTTGAAAGCGCCGGGTCAATGGCCAGGAAGGGAAGAGAACCTGCGGAAGCAGCGCTTCTCAGGATGGCAATATATGAGTTGTCCGCGCCTACGCTGAGCACGATGGCTTGCCTGAAATTCTTTCTGAAGATTGTGAACGCGACCGAAGATGCGGTACCGTACGAATAAAGATATCCATTTGTGGAACTCGGTCTCGCGTGGATCGCCGGCACAAACATCAACTTATGGCGCTCATTGCTGCGGGATCTGTTCTCGGAGTAGAGATTCTGGGTAGGAGTTCTGGGAAGCGATTTTTGGTAGAGCTTCTCGATGGAGGTTTGCAGTAAAACCTTCGGGTGGCGCTTTTCTTTAGGGTGGCGCAGGCGTTTCAGCGCCGCGGTGAAAGCTGCAAAAGCGATGACGGCTTTAGCCGCCGAGGTACCTGACGGAGTCCATTTTGAAGTCCCCGCGCAAACCCCGCTGCCTTTCTGATTCGCTGAAGGCAACATTTCGCCGACGGCTGTTCGCCTGGTACGACGCGCATCGGCGCGATCTGCCCTGGCGTCAGAACCGCGATCCCTACCGCGTTTGGCTTTCCGAGATCATGCTGCAGCAGACTCGCGTGGCCGCGGTCATCGAGCACTACCACGAATTCCTGCGCCGCTTTCCCACGGTCGAAACGCTCGCAGCGGCGCGCGAGGCAAGCGTGCTCGCGGCGTGGAGCGGCCTGGGATACTACCGGCGCGCGCGCATGCTGCATGCGGCGGCGAAGGTAATCGTGCGCGCGCACGGCGGCAGATTTCCGCAGACTGAAAAAGGATTGCGAGCGCTGCCTGGGATTGGTCGATACACCGCCGCCGCAATCGCCAGCATCGTATTTGATCAGCAGGTCGCCGTGCTCGATGGCAATGTCGAGCGTGTTTTGCAGCGCGTGTTGGGAAAGCATCTGGTGACCGAAGAGTTGTGGGCAGCGGCGAACGATCTGCTGGACAAAAGGCGTCCGGGTGATTTCAATCAGGCGATGATGGAGCTGGGCGCGGTGGTGTGTACACCGCGGGCTCCTGTGTGTTTAACATGTCCAGTGCTCGGGCTATGTGCGACGCGCGGTGAACTACCGGCGACAGAGAAGCCAGTTCCACAAAAGAAACGTGAAATCCATTACGCTCTGCACTATCGCAATGGAGACGGCTGCGAGCGCGCGGTCTTTCTAGTTCAGCGAGCAGGAAACGCATCGCTGATGGCGGGAATGTGGGAATTGCCGGAACTCGCCGAGACGAATGGCGCGGCCAGTCCCTGGTTCACCCTGCGGCACTCGATCACGGTAACCGACTACACGGTGAGCGTATGGCGCGACACTAACCCGCTGGGCATCGGCGGGAAATGGATCGCGGTGAAGAAGTTGCCGAAAGTTGCACTCACCGGGCTGGCTCGAAAAATTCTGCGCCAGGCGGATCTTCGCTGAAGAGCTGCCACCGCGATCCTGCACCCAGACCAGCGACTGCTTGCTTCCCGCCTCATCTACAATGAAGCTAAGCCAGGGCAGGCAGGTATGCGGTGACTGCGAAACATCTGAAGAATGAACTGGAGGATTACCGAATGGCAGCATTAACCGTGGGCACTCAAGCCCCCGATTTTGAACTCAAAGCGATGGATGGCAAGCGCTTCGTGCTGCGCGACGAACTGGCGCACGGGGCGGTGGTACTGGCATTTTTCAAAGTCTCGTGTCCTACATGTCAATATGCCTTTCCATTTCTGGAGCGCCTGGAGCGGGCATATGGGCACAAGGGGGTGAGGATCATCGGCGTTTCGCAGAATGATCCCCGGGAGACGGCGAATTTCACAAAAGAATTCGGTGTCACGTTCCCGGTACTGCTCGACGACACTCACAAGTATCCCGTGTCGAACGCTTATGGCCTGACCAATGTACCGACGATTTTCTGGATCGCGCAGGACGGCCAAATCGAACTCTCTAGTGTCGCCTGGGTGAAGGCCGACTTCGCGGAACTCAATCGCAGGATGGCAGAGTCTCACGGAGCGATGCCAGCCATAATCTTCCAGCCCGGAGAAGACGTACGCGATTTTCTCGCCGGTTGAGGCTCTAAGAATTGATCCCGCGGTCGCGGGACACAACAAAATGTAAGGCCGGCGGCGAACGCGGAAGGCAACCCTCGCAGGTACAGCCCCACATTGGCCTGAAGGTCCGGGTGGCGAGTGGCCTGACGTGCAGGTAACCCGGCCGCGTCTAGCAACAAAACCCCGCTTCTCCGTTACAATTCTTTCAGTCAACAAAAAATATTACTGATTCCAAGAATTTCCCGCGCCGTGCGCCACCTCGTCGGGGGAGAAACCTGGTCTATGCAAGCGATTGTAAGAAGAAGTGTTGTCGTAATCGTAATTACCGCCATGAGTTTGCTGGGCTGGGCGGAAGGAGCTGCGGTGCCGCCTCCCGAGCCGGCGGCGCCAAGCCGCGAAGCTGCCTCGGTGCGCCTGCCCTCTGCCGCCTTCGCCGCGATGGAAACCATGAATCCCGAACACATCCGCTGGCATGTCCGCTTTCTCTCGCATGATCTGCTCGAAGGCCGCGGCACAGGCCAGCGCGGCGGGGACATCGCCGCGGAATACCTGGCCACGCAGTTTGCCGAATACGGATTAAAACCGGCCGGCGAAAATGGATCGTACCTGCAGAAGGTGCCGCTCGTAGGGATTACCACGCTCCCGCAGACGCAGTTTGTGTTGCTGCCCAAGCAAGGTCCGTCCATGGATTTGAAGCCGCTCGATGAGTATGTTGCCTACGATCAAACGCAGCAGGTGCAGTCCGAGGTCGACGCCGACATCGTTTATGTGGGCTACGGCATCGAAGCCCCGGAATATAACTGGGACGACTACAAAGGCGTGGATGTTCGCGGCAAAGTCTTGCTCATGCTGGTAAACGAGCCGCCCTCGGATGATCCCAAGTTTTTCAAAGGTAAGGCACTTACCTATTACGGCCGCTGGACCTACAAGTACGAAGAGGCGGTGCGCAAAGGCGCGGTGGGCGTGATTCTCATTCACAAAGAGGACATGGCGAGCTACCCGTGGGAAGTGGTGCGGAATTCAAACTCGGGAGAGAAGTCTTATTTGAAGTTGGAGGGCCCGGCGCTGAAAGTTGCCTCGTGGGTGCAGCTTGATGTCGCAAAAAAATTGGTGGCCGGTTCAGGTATGGATATCGATAAGATGATGACGGACGCGCGCTCCCGCGAGTTCCATCCCGTAAACCTTGGCGCAAAGCTCAGGACGCACATAGTCAGCAAAGTTCGGAATTTTGAATCGAACAATGTGCTGGCGACACTGCCCGGTTCCAGCCGCTTGAAAGATGAAGCCGTGCTGTACACCGCGCACTATGATCACCTTGGCATTCGTCCCGAGATGCCGGGCGACAATATTTACAACGGAGCTGCCGACAATGCCACAGGCTGCGGCATTCTACTGGAACTGGCGCGCGCCTACGGCGTAGCCAAAGATCGCCCCGGACGCTCAGTGATTTTCGCTGCAGTGACGGCGGAAGAGCAGGGACTGCTCGGGTCGGAATATCTAGGCAAGCATCCGCCGATTCCGGCTGGGAAGATTACGCTGGATTTAAATTATGACGACGTGCAACCTCTGGGAGCGCCGGAAGAAGTCGAAGTCACCGGGGCGGAGCGGACGACATTTTATCCCTGGGTGCAGGCGACTGCGAAAGAATTCCGGTTGACCATCCGACCCGACGCGCGCCCCGAGGCGGGACACTTCTATCGCTCCGATCATTTCAGCCTGGCGCGGGTGGGCATCCCATCTTTTTCAATCAACGAAGGCATGAAATTTAAAGGTCATAACGAGGCCTGGGGACTGGCACAGAACAAGGAATACACGGAGCAGCGTTATCACCAGCCGAGCGATGAGTACCATCCGGAAATGGATTTCGTCGGTGACGCCGCCATGGCGCGCTTTGGCTTCGCGCTGGGCTGGGAGGCGGCAAGCTTCTCAAAGCTCATCGGCTGGCAGAAGGGCGATGAATTCGAGGCGGCGCGAGCGAAGAGCCAGTAGCCAGAGCCCTGTGTCGGGATGCTTATTGCGCACCCACAGCCGCGAGGATAGAGTAAATTGCGCCTTCCAGAACCAAGCGGGGGTTCGGATTAATGATGTCGGTCAGAGCGGATTCTGCGTCGAAATGTTTCGTCCTTCTCTTGCTGGTCTATGGTTCTATCGCTCGTCTCCCAGCCTTTGCGCAAGAGGGCACGCCAAGCTCCGGATCATGGTCTGGCATTCTGGTATCGAGCGCCTGCAACGCCGACGAAGCGTTTAATGAATCTCCCGAGTGCACCAAGAACATACCCGGGGCAAAGCTCTCGCTTTATGACGATACGAACCGGGTTATGTATGGACTTGAGCCGCAGAAATCGGTAGCGGCGCAGCTCGGAGATGCGGTAACCATCCGGGGAGCTCTCGATGGCAACACGATTCAGGTGACGTCGATTGCGCCGATGTCGATCGGACTCGCGGTCGGACAGAAGGCCCCCGCTTTTTCGATTCGCGATCAATTCGGCCGCGCACAAACTTTGGATACTCTGAAAGGAACGAACGGAACCGTTCTGCTCTTTTTTCGTTCCGCCGATTGGTGACCGTTCTGCAAGGGACAGCTGGTCCAGCTGCAAAGTGCAATTCCGCGATTCGAAAAGCAAGGCATCAAGCTTGCCGCCATCAGCTACGACTCGGAAGAAATTCTGAAAGTGTTTGGCGACCGCCGCAAGATTGAATACCCAATGCTGGGAGATCCAGATTCCAAAACCATCACGGCTTACGGCGTTCTCAATCAGGAAGCCACGGGAATGCAGAAGGGCTTTGCCCGGCCAGGATATTTTTTCATCGATACGAAAGGTGTCATTCGAGAAAAGTTTTTCGAGGCGAAGTACCGGGAAAGGCTGACCGGCAACAGTATTATTTCTAAGCTGTTCCCGGAATTAAGTGAGCAAGTCACGCAGACGGTCGAAGCTCCACACCTGCAATTGGCTCTCGCACAATCGGACACGACCGGTAATCCCGGCACTCGCGTCACGCTGGCGGTTGCAGTGCGCCTGCCTGCGGATGTGCACGTCTACGCGCCTGGCGCTCAGGGTTACAAACCAATTCGGCTTGTGCTCGATCCGATGCCCGAGATACAGTTGCCGCCCGCGATTTATCCGGAATCAAAGACCCTGTTCTTGCCGGTGATCAACGAGCGTGTGCCCGTATTCGAGGGGACGTTCCGTATCAGGCAGGACGTAAAAGTGAGCACGAGTGCGGAGTTCTGGGGATCGCTCGGGAAGGAGGGAAAACTATTCACGATTACAGGAAAGCTCGACTATCAGGCTTGCGACACGACCAAGTGCTATATGCCAACGTCCGTTCCCGTTAAATGGCAACTACAAGTTTCCCCGTTGGATAGGACCCGGGCACCCGTCGAGATCCGACACAAATAAAGCGGCTGGCAGCTAAGAGCTTTTATGTGGGGACAGTCGCCCTCGGCGGTCCACCGGGCGCAGCCCGGGCGCTGGCCGCTGCAAGCACAACCTACTGCCTCTCACTCGGCCGGGCACGGCGCCCCAGCCGTCTGCCACGCTTTCACCTTCGCGGAAAACTCATCATGCGGGATGGGAACGGGAGTTCGTCCCTCGCCCGGATCCCATCCCCACATCACCAGCTTATCTTCCGTGAGGTGCTCGACCAGTTGATCGATGCTGCGCCCTTTGTTTTCCTTTGGATCTTTAATCGCGGCGCAAAGCTGCGCGTCGGTGAGTCCTTCCCAGATCATCGGCATGCTCGGAGGTGGCAGATGCCATCCTGGCGCGCCGGGCGGAAGATGCGCGGCGCCGAGGTTGTGATCCTGGTGACAGGTGCTGCACTTCACTGACGTTACTCCGAAGCCGACCGGGCCACGTCGAATGTTCATGGTGTGCGGATGTGAGTCATCGCCCTGACGCGGGTAATCGCCTTTGGAATGGCAATTCATGCAGCGCGGATGTCGCAGCACCGGGACAAAAGCGGTAAACAGCGCCCCATCGTCGCTGGTTGCAACTGTGCGCGCGGCCTCAGGTCCCGCAGCGACGACGGGATGCCACAGCCACGTCGCGGCAGCCGTGCCGCACAACATCAGACTCCAAACAACTAAATTAAAATGCTTCATACGGCCTCCGACAGACGGATAGGCAACTTGCGGATTCGTTTGCCGGTCGCGGCGAATATAGCATTGGCGATCGCCGGCGCAGCGCATGGAACTCCCGGCTCTCCGATGCCGCCCGACTTCTCGTGGCTGTCGACGATGTGAGTTTCAATCTGCGGACACTCATGCATGCGCATTACCGGGAAAGTATTAAAGTTTGTCTGCTGCAGGCGTCCGTTCTCGAAAGTCAGCTCCTGAAACAGCGCCGCCGACGCGCCGAAAATCGCGCCGCCTTCGGTCTGCGCCGCGATGATGCCCGGGTTCACATACTGCCCGCAGTCGATGGCACATACCATGCGGTGCACCCGAACGTTGCCGTCTTCAACCGAAACTTCCGCCACGTGTGCGGAGTAACTTTCAAAGGCAAAGTGCACCGCAATTCCTCGGCCCATCCCTTTCGGCAATGGTTTTCCCCATCCCGCTTTCTGTGCGGCGAGATCAAGTACACCAAGATGGCGAGGATGCTTCTGCAAGAGAGCGCGCCGGAACTGGTAAGGATCTTTCTGTGCGAGGCCCGCGAGTTCATCTACGAAACATTCGGTTGCAAATGCGGTGTGCGAATGTCCTACGGACCGCAGCCACTGCACCGGAACTTTGATCTCCGCCTGGTGCGATTCCACCGCCAGGTTTGGGATTTCATAGGGAAGATCGTCGACCCCCTCAACGGAGGCCGGATCGTAATCCTTTCCCTTCATCATCACGGCGGCGAACAGCGTCCCCGCCATGATCGATTGTCCTACCAGACGCGATCTCCAACTCGCCGCATTGCCGCTCGCATCAATGCCGCCCTCGATTGCATGCAGGAACGCTGGCCGATACCATCCCCCCGCCATATCCTCTTCCCGAGTCCAAATCACTTTGACTGGGACTCCAGCTGCTTTCGCGACGTGGACGGCTTCCACCACAAAATCCGACTGTGGATTTGCCCGGCGTCCGAAGCCTCCGCCCAGGAACGTTGTATGGAGTTGAACTTTCTCCGCAGGCAGGCCGGCAATCTTCGCAGCATTCGCCCGGTCAATCGTCTGGAACTGAGAGCCGGTCCATACTTCGCACGAGTCGGCACGCAAGTCCACCGCGCAATTCAACGGTTCCATCATCAAATGCGATAGGTAGGGAACTTCGTAAACCGCCTCGATCTTCTTTGCGGCACTCGCCAGCGCGGCCGTGGCATCGCCATCTTTGCGCACGCTCGTTCCCGGCGACTTTGCCCGTTCGCGGAACTGATGCATCATCTCGCTGGTATTGAAGTTCTGCATGCTGCCTTCATCCCACTCCACTCGCAGAGCGTCCCGTGCCGTCTTCGCCTGCCAGAATGTATCCGCGATTACGGCGACGCCGGCAGGAATGGCTACGATTTTCTTCACGCCCGGCATCGACCGTGCCCGCGAATCGTCGAAGCTCTTCATTGTCGCCCCGAATATTGGTGGACGCGCGATCACCGCCGTCAGCATTCCCGGCAGCTTCACATCGATTCCGAAAACAGCCTCGCCGTTCAACTTTTCTGGAGTGTCGAGCCGCTTGATCGGTTTGCCAATCAGCTTGAACGTCTTTGGATCTTTCAACTGCACGTGCTCCGGTGGTGGTAGCTTTGCCGCCGCAGTCGCGAGGTGACCATACGTCAGCTTTTGACCCTTCTTATTGAATACCGCCCCGGATTCTGTGAGACAGGTGGAAGCATCGACATTCCATTGTTGGGCTGCCGCCGCAATCAACATTGCGCGCGCGGCAGCGCCCGCCTCGCGAAATTGCTGCAGTCCTGAATAGACGCTGGAACTTCCTCCCGTCATCTGCATACCAAAGGCCGGATGGTTGTATTTGGGATCGACCGGAGCAGCCTCGAAGCCGACTTTGTTCCAATCCGCATCCAACTCATCAGCCAGTAACATGGGCAACGATGTGTAAACGCCCTGCCCCATCTCCGAGTGATTCACAATTACGGTGACCCGTTCGTCGGTTCCGATCCGCACGAATGCGTTGGGCATAAAAGTATTCGCGGACGCTGCTTGTGCAGATGATGACTGCGCCGATGGCAGAGCGCTGATTCCGGGAAATCGAAATCCAATCAGCAACCCCCCGCTCGCCGCTACCGAAATCTTCAAGAATTCGCGACGTTCCAACTTGCGGCGAATCATCGCGCACCTCCCTTTGCTACCATCTCGGCCGCCCGGTGTATCGCTCTCCGAATCCTCGGATAAGTTCCGCAACGACAAATATTGCCCGTCATCGCTTCGTCAATATCTTCATCGGTCGGTTTCGGTTTCTCGCGCAGTAGCACCGCCGCACTCATCAGCTGTCCCGATTGGCAGTAGCCGCATTGGGGGACGTCTTCTTCTAGCCACGCGCGCTGAAGAGGATGACTGAGATCCGGCGATAGCCCCTCGATGGTCGTCACCGATTTTCCGCCTGCCCGCGATACTGGCGCCACGCACGAGCGCACCGCTTCTCCATTGATATGCACCGTGCAGGCACCGCACTGTGCCATGCCGCACCCATATTTTGTCCCCGTAAGCCCGAGTTGTTCGCGGATGACCCACAGCAGCGGAGTGGAATGATCAACGTCGAGATTGACGCGTTTGCCGTTCACTGAAAAGCCGATCATTTGCAAATTCTCCTGTTTTGTTTCTGCTTCAAGCCGTAGGACTAAATCATTCGACCGCCAAATTTTACATTGTTAAATGGACCCCAACCCGAGACCGGAGCGGATTTTCCCAGGCGCGCTGATTTCCATTTCTGAGTCCGATCCCGATTTTTTCTATGGCAAGTTCAGGCAGATGAGGCAGGGAAGCAAGCGCGTAACCTAGGTAACTTTAGCTCCCCTCGACCCCCATGCTAGCCTCGATATGTGCTTGTGTAATCAGTAAGTTCCCAAATCTTGCGCCATTCATAATGCCTCGATTTCCCATCTTCCGCCTTGGCAAGGAGCCTGAAAAACCGGCGTTGCCGGAGATGCTTACCGCCACCCCGGCAATCGCGCTCGAGGGAGTAGCGGTCGGCGTCGACAACCTTCGACACGATGTCGTGCTGAGCCCTCGCTTCGTGGACGCGGCGCGCGCGCAGATTATGCGATTGATCGTGCGTCACGGCGAGTTGGAAGGTCTGCTGGCGGCTGAGGCTCCGCAGAAAGCCCAGGGTCCCTCTTGGATGCGGACCGCCGCCGCCGAGGCAAGGCGGGGAGCGGGCGGTGGCACCACCGACCCATCCGACTGGAAGGCGCTGCTGGCCGAACTTCATCTCGCGGCCTTGAATCGCGCGAAGAAAGAAGAAAAGCTTTCCCTTGATCTGCTCGCACGCCTGGCCTTGATCAAGTTTCTGCGCACTGAAATGGCCCAGCAATTCGCGCAACTGCTGGAGCGTTGCCGCGTTCTGCTCAAAAGTTACGATGGCATTCGGCAGGGAAAAGCGGTGGAGTATCGCGAACGTGTGGCCGCTTTCCAGGTGCGTAAGAAAATCATTCTGCGCAAAACCGGGCAGGAAATGTTCGAGACCCTGCGCGCGATCGAAAAAGAAACGCTGGCGCGCACCCGGCGCTCGTTTTTTGGAGAACCGATGGCCGCGGAACCCGGCAGCGCCACCCTCGCTAGTTACAGCCTGTTCGTAAACCGCCTCGCTTTTTCCGAGGATGGCCGCGATGACTACCTTTGCGCCGAACACTATGTGATGCTTGGCAACTGGGATCGCGATCCCGACCGCTATCCCCGCCTGCAGGATCTCGTGTGGGGTTTCATGCGCTCGCTCTATGGCGAGCCGACCGCCAGCGAGACCATCGATTCCTGGCTCTGCGCCCCGGAAAACGCGCGCGCGCTGGTGGGCACGGGCACTCCCGACGAATCCACGGCGGAAGGCATGGCGCAGCAGGAACGGCTCGCGAAGTGGGTGCGTCTGCTGGAAGACGAGCAGGTCATGGAATGCGTGATCGCTTCCTATCACACCGTACCTCTGCTCGGCGAGTACGCTCCCCGCATCAATCCGCAGCAATTGAAGAACGCCCTCATCTCGCGCCCCGAATGCGACCGCGTGGAGCGCATGATTCAGGAGCATGGCAAGCTCTCGCCCGCGAGCCTCTATGCAGCGGTGGGCAAGGTCGCCGGCTGTCGTGGAGCGGAGCGCGCCAAAGTCGCCGCACGATTCCTGCGAGATTTCTCTCATTACCACCGCGATCTCCGCCGGCTCGAAACGCTTAATGCGGCGATGGATTCGGTGAACCTGGTCGCCACCGACAAGCTGCGCGAACTTTCGCGCATGAACGGTACTCTCTACGAATTTCTATTGCCCGATGAGCAACCACAGCAGCCTGAGCAAGACCGCGTCCTGCGCCATGTGGTGCTCAAGGCGGACGTTCGCGACTCAACCCGGCTCACCCGCACCCTGATGGACAAGGGACTTAATCCAGCCTCCTACTTCAGCTTGAATTTTTACGATCCGGTGAACAAGTTGCTCGGCAAGTACGGAGCGCAGAAAGTTTTTCTGGAAGGCGATGCCATTATCCTCGCCATCCTCGAACGCGAAGGCGAGCCCGGGCTCGCCGTCAGTCGCGCTTGCGTGCTGGCACGCGAGATCATCGAGATCGTGCGCGGCTATAACCAATTGATGCAGCGCTCCGGCATGCCCGAACTCGAACTGGGCGTAGGCATCACTCTGCAGGAATCCGCCCCGCTCTATCTGATGGATGGCGAACGCCAGATCATGATCTCGGAAGCTCTCAACGAGAGCGACCGTCTGTCTTCCTGCAACAAGCGCGTTCGCAAGGTAATGGAATCGCAAGCGGGACCATTCCATGTTTACGTGTTCCAAACCGCGGACGCTGGCTCGTCTTCTGCTGAGGCGAATCCGGAAGACTCAGTCTTAAGCTACAACCTCGGCGGAATTCGCATGAATCTGGCTGCATTTCGTAAGTTGGAGCAGGAGATTTCTCTGGTGCCCCTTACTGTGAAGTTGCCGCCCTCGGCGGTATCGAATAAAGGAGAATACCGCTTGTCGAGCGGCACTGTTCCGGTCGACCGTGACATCTTCCGCAAAATCGTGGTGCGCGAAAGCCGCGTGCCGCGCGTCAATGCAGAAGACTTTTCCGTACAGGGCTGGAGCGACCGCACCTACTACGAAGTCTGCACCGATCCCGCAATCTACGCTGCCCTCGAAAAGAAAAAAGCCGCAGCAAAGTAGCCGCATTACCGAGCATGAGCTCGAGACCCGAACCGGATTCAAAAATTAGATTTCGCTCTGGCAGGCCGGAAGGGAATCCAGAACGTCGCTTCCACCTCAACGGGAGCCCCATTTTTCATGGCCGGTTCAAACTGACATTTGGCGATGGCCTCGCTGGCGAACTGATCGAGGCGGTCGTCCACGCTGCGCAGGACACGCACGTTCCCAACCGTTCCATCCGAGTGGATGACGCCGTAGAGGATGACGGTTCCGGCCACGTTCTGGCGCATGAGTTCTAGCGGATAGGCCGGATCAACCTTGCGCTTGGCCACCGGAGATGAAAGTTCCGAAGATGCCAAACTCGCAGGGGAGTTACCCGGGCTCGAATCCTGTTTCAGCGCAGCGAAGCGGATAACCCAACTGCCTCCGGCGGAATTCAGATTCGGCATATTGAGGCTGAGGGAGTAGATTTTGCGGTTGCCGAATACGGCGCGCTCCGCTTCGGAGATTTTGCTGTCACTCTCCGGTTGCGCCGTCCGTGATACACGTGGTGGGCGCACTCCGGCAAGCAAGTTCGGATTGACGGAGTTGGCGTTGGATGTCGTTGGCGTGGGATCGCCGGCGATGGGCGAAGTGGGATTTGTGGTCTTGCCAACGTACAGTCCCGAGGGCAATTTCCCAGTGCTGTTCTTGCCGGACGCACTTCCATCTGTAGCAGACGAGGCAGTTGAGCCGCCCGGTGCGCCGGACGCTCCGCGATGCCCTTCAGGCGTGGCGGCGAAGGTACCCCGGCGATTGCCGGTCACGGGCGCGGGCGGCGCGCCTACTGCTGGATGCAGGCTCAGCGCAATCATGCCTCCGCCGTTGCGGGAACCTCCGGGTGCGTTGACCGATGGTGGAGGAGCGATCACTTGCGGAGCATGTCCGCGCAGCGCGGCGGAACGTCCTTGGGTTACCGTACGTTGTTCGTCCAGATAAAGTTGTGGAGCGGGCGCAATCACTGTGCTGTGTCCGACGTTGAGTTCTCCAAGGCGTCGGTCCGAAGTGGCTTCCAGCGCGGGTGGTGGCGCAATCACTGCCACTTGCGGAAGCTGCATCGTTTTCTGGGATGCATTGTCCACGTCAGGCGGGGGCGCTATCACCGAGCGATCCATCTGTGGCGCAAGGCGCGAGATCTCCGAGGCGGGCACCAGCGGGGCTGGCGCAATTGGCATCAGCGGTTTATCCGACCAGGCAACTGTGTTCGGCAACGGAAGATCATGTTGCAACTGAATCTTGGGCGCAGTGACAATGGTCTGCGAATGGTTGTCGGCTTCCGGGGGCACGGAAATAATCGGCTGAGCGGAGAACTCGGGATCAGCTTTCTCCGCCTGCGCCGAGGTCGACCGGAGCGTATCGAGTGGCGGCAAATATTCTGATGGCGTGTAGTAGACAACGTCCGCATGACTGAATGTGGGTTGAGCCGTGACGTTAGGTTGCAAGGCCAGGAAGCGCGGTCCCGCCCAGACAACGATTAGCGCGAGAATATGATACCCGCCGGATTCGAGGAATCGGCGCCAGGGAAGTTTGCGCTCGACGAATACATCCGACCAGAAGGCACCGGGAGCGGACTCAAGATGCAACGGAGCGCCTTTGCGCGAAGGAAAGAGTCCCCAAAGATTCTGCAGAAAGACGCGAGACCAAGCCTCGGGCACAACCTGCAAGCGTGGTTCCGGAAATGTTGGTTGGATCTTTTCTAACGGCGGACTCGGCACTTCGCGCATCTTCCTATCTTAGATGCAACGCCTTCGATGGATTGAGTTTCTAGTACAGAAAAAGCAAGGAATCTAAATGGCCTGGGGTTTATTGGTTCTGCGCTATTGGCCAGCGCGGGCGGGCGTGATTAACAAGCGGCCCGGAGATTTTTTTTTGCTGTCGGCCTTTTCTTGCGCATAAACGAGATCAAGTCCGCCTTCAGCAGTGGATGATGCTTCAGCCAAAGCGGTGGCAAAGGCGCGGAAGGAGCGGCTAACGTCCAGGCCCTCCTGCAGGACCACGGGCGTGCCGTGATCGATGGCGGGGGAGATTGCGTGAAACGCGTTGGGAATTTTCCACAGCACCTTGCAGCAAGTGGAATGTTCAACGTCTTCGTCGGTAAAGCCCGGAATCTTTTTGTAGCGATTTAAAACCATGCGCAAACGATTACGCCCTGTGCCTTCCTCGAGGAATGCATGGATCCTATTCGCGCTCCACAGGGATACCACATCAGTTTGCGCCACCATCAGTACCGCGTTTGATAAATCAGAGAGCAGGCGCGTCGTGGCATCGAGCCGGCTGGAAGCGTCGACCACGACATAGCGATAGTGATTCGCGAGCAGGTCGAACAGCCGGGCCAATTCGGCGGGAGCCGGAAGCGACGGATAAGGCTGCTGTGGTCCGGCCAGAAGATGCAAGCCGTCTTTGGAAATCGTCATCAGGCCCTCAAGTAAAGAGGCATCGAGCCGGTGCAAATTCTCCAGCGCGTCGGGCACTCCGAAGTTGGGGCGAAGGTTGAGATGAAGCTGGGCGTGACCGATGGGCGCAAAATCCACTAGCACCACGCTGCCGTAAGTTTCTTGCAACGCAACCGCAGTGTTGACAGCGGCAGTGGTAGCCCCCGCGCCACCCTTGGCACTTAGGAAAGTAAAGATGCGTGCTTTGCCCACGCCGCCGCGAGTCCGCGTGCGGTTCGAACTGAAACGCGTTAAAGCCTCGAGAAGGGCTTCGGTGCCGGTACTGTCATCCAGATACTCTCCAGCTCCGGCGCGCATGCTCGCCACGATCGTGGTGGGCTGCAGCATCGATCCGTTAGCAAAAATCGCAAGTTGCAGGGTATTCGCCTGGATCAGTTCGATGGCCCGAATCGCCGCCTGAGGATTCTCGGCAGAAATGTCGACGATGACGACCTCTGCGCGCAAATCCTGAATTTGCCGCAGGATGGAATCAGTGGATCCGGAGGGAAATCCGACATTGCTGAATACTGCCCGGCCCAAGCGCGTAGCCTCTACACGGCGCTGCAGCTCCAATAAATGTTCGCGGTCTTCAGTCAGGAGGGCTACTGCGATCCCATGCATGGCGCGGTTCTCGCTGATTTCTCTTGGTGTTTGCATGTTAGAAAGAGAAAGTACTCTTCGCCAAGTGACCTAAGTAACCGACTGGAAGAATCCTTCGAAATATCTGTCGAGGAGACGGAAAAGTAGCCATCCGCAACGCAGAGGAACACAAAGACAGGCGCACTGCTAGATTACTCCCCGACCCCAATCCGTACTATTGATAGGCATTCTAAGCCAAGTCGGTGAGATTGGAAAGGTCCCAAATGGCAAATCAAAGATAAGGAGACGGCGACCCACCCCAATGCGGGATTTCACTTGGTTACCGAAACTTTGGTTTGAAGAGGGAGGTCAATCAGTGGGCTGAAACACGCGGAGTCGGACGCGCAACCGTCCGTTCAGTTTCGTTCAGATTGTGCAACGCCGAAATCCTGCGGAAGTCCGCGGAACTATTCTCGACCTCAGGCAGATATTCGTACCCGTTCAGGCAGACGGCCACGCCGATCTTAGTCTCCGGCGGCTCAGTTTCCCCAGGAGACAATTTCCACCTCGTATCCGCCGCTTTCAGGACACGCAGAACCCGGCCCCGGCACCGAACGCGCATATTCTCGCCGAGAGTGATTTCGGAAGGCATGTTCAGGGTGAGTTCGATCTCCGCACCTTGGGTCAGTCCCATGTCGGTAAATAAAAAGGCTCCGCGGGAACTGAGGTCCTGGGTGAATCCGAGACCCTCGGAAGCGCTCGAGACGTCCCGCAGCGAGACCGGAAGGTTAAATGCGAAGCGTTGCCCGATGCGACGTTCGACGCCAACTGAGGGAATAGTCATGGTGGTGTCCCTTCCTTAGGGAATCGCCGGAGAAAGAGCAAGAGCCACTGTAGCGCAGTCTGACCGGTCTGAAAAGCCAAAAATTCGGTGCATTGGAACTAGCCGGGTCTGCCACACCTTTTCCGAACAACGGGTCGGCCCCTTCATTGAAACATCATTCATTTATAGTGATCTAAGGGGCGGTTACCATCATCCAAAGAAGCCAAAGTGTCTGAGTCAAGAACTCCAATCGAGGTGGACCGGGCGGTGAACGGAGGAAACGCATCCTCCAGACAACCATCGCGGTGGCAGGTTGCGGGTCGTGCCTTGCGCCATCGCAACTTCCAGCTGTTTTTCAGCGGCCAGTTAATCTCCCTCATCGGCACCTGGATGCAGAGCGTTGCTCAGTCCTGGCTGGTTTACCGGCTGACTGGTTCAGCGCTGCTGCTGGGCTCCGTGGGATTCGCCAGCCAGATTCCTGTATTTCTGTTCGCCCCGCTTGGCGGGATCACAGCCGATCGCTACAACCGGCGCCACATCGTGATCGGAACGCAAGTGGCAGCGCTGCTGCTGGCTTTCGTGCTGGCGGTCCTGACACTATCTGGGAAAATTCAGGTTTGGCACGTGTTTGTGCTGGCCAGTTTGTTGGGCGTGGTGAACGCGTTCGACATTCCCGGTCGGCAGTCCTTTCTGGTGGATATGGTCGGCAAGGAAGACTTGATGAACGCCATCGCTCTGAACTCTTCCATGTTCAACGGCGCGCGTGTGATCGGCCCTGCAATCGCTGGGATTCTGGTCGCGAAAATCGGCGAAGGCTGGTGCTTCTTCACCAACGCGGTGAGCTATATCGCCGTAATTATTGGTTTGCTGATGATGCGGGTGCAAAGCCCGGGTCGCGCCTCGATGGCATCGCCGTTCGAGCACATGATGGAAGGATTTCGTTTCGTCAACCGTACTGCGCCCATCCGGGCGCTCCTTATGCTGTTAGGGCTCGTGAGTCTGGTGGGAATGCCCTATGTAGTCTTGATGCCCATTTTCGCCGACAAGATTTTGCATGGCGGCGCCCGAGGACTGGGTATCCTCATGGGTGCCACCGGGGTTGGCGCTCTGTTTGGCGCCCTTACTCTCGCCTTCCGCGAAGGCGTGAAAGGCCTGGGACGGTGGGTCGCGCTGTGCTGCGCGGGATTTGGAGCGAGTCTGCTTATGTTTTCACTTTCGCACAGCTTTTGGATTTCTGTGATTCTGCTGTTGCCCGTGGGATATTGCATGATGCTGCAGATGGCTTGCTCCAACACGCTGATTCAGGTGATGGTGCCAGACGCTCTGCGGGGACGGGTGATGGCCGTCTATTCCATGATGTTCATGGGCATGGCTCCCATTGGAGCCCTGTTGGGCGGAGCACTGGCTGACCGGCTGGGCGCTCAGGTCACTGTGGCGGTCGGCGGCGTGGCATCAGTGGCGGGCGCGGCGTGGTTCGGATTACAACTTCCAAAAATTCGCGTGGAAGCGCGCCGCCTGATCGTCGCCCAGGCCGTAGCCGGCGGCGAACCCTCGGAGATGACAGCGCAGGCGATCGAAGACTAGAGATCGATTTCGTACCAAGGCCGCCCGCACAAGTCGGCCGCGACGGTCGGCGCCAATTGCGCTCGCGCCGACTCTTCTTATTTTTATTATCCAAGTTTCATCCCCAGCCTTCACAGAGTCGCTCGCCGCGGTTCGCGCGTATATTTCTTGAACATCGGCAGAGGATCGTGATATATCCGCATACGATCTCACCGTATTTTTTCATTGTGCTCATCGATCCGCCATTTTGATAAGCGCGTGCGCTACGCACAGTCACGCGATTTGGAGGACAACAATGATTTCCCTTCGGAAGTTCATGGCATCCGTTCTTTTCCTGGGAGTTTTCACCGGTGTGATGCTCGCCCAAGGCGGAGCCACGGGCGCCATCGGTGGGGTGGTCCAGGACGCATCGGGAGCTGTCATCGCCAACGCAAAGGTCAATATCAAGAATGAAGCAACGGGCGAGGTTTTGCGGCAAGTGACGACCGACGCATCTGGACTGTTCACGGCGACGCTGTTGCCGGTAGGCACTTACGCCGTGGAAGTTACCGCGGTGGGCTTTCCTGTGACCACATTTCCCGGCGTGGTGGTTCGTATCACGGAAACTACGCGCATGACCGCGGTCATTAAAGTGAACTCGGTGAAAGAATTTGTGGAAGTTCAGTCTCAGGTGGAACAGGTCAACACCACAGATGCCACTACGGGGCAATCGCTGGGGGCGCAGACAATCACTGATCTTCCGCTGGCGACGCGAAACTTTCAGCAGTTGTTGACGCTCTCGTCGGGCGCTTCATCCGATTTGAACGGCGCCGCCCAACTCGGCCGCGGCAGTGTCTTCATCCACGTCAATGGCGGAAGAGAGGATAACAACAACTATCTGATCGATGGCATCACGGTGGCCGACTACGCCTTTGGCGAATTGACGTATACGCCTCTGCCCAGCCCGGATGCGATTCAGGAGTTCAAGGTCAGCACCAGCCTCTACGATGCCACCCAGGGACGCAACGGCGGCGGCAACATCAACGCTACGCTCAAGAGCGGAACTAACCACTTCCACGGAGATCTGTGGGAGTACTTCCGCAACACGGTGCTCGACGCCAACGACTATTTTCTGGGCAAGGTCGTCGTCAAGCAGAACATTTTCGGCGGCGACATCGGTGGACCGATCGGACCCGCAGCCAAATTGGGCTTCTTTTATTTCAACCTTCAGGGCACGCGCCAGCGCAGCGGCGATTCGCCGGGAACGTTTATCAGTATTCCGGCCATCCCAGGCATCCCTTACGTTCCGCTTGCGGACCGCCAGTCAGCCAGTGCGATGGCGGCCGACTGCGGAGTGCCAAGTATCGATCCCGTGGCTTTCAATCTGCTGAACGTAAAGAGCAATCAGTTTGGTGCGGGAGCCGGCGGATACCTGTTCCCGCTGCCCCCGAACGTCCCCTCAACCACGCCCTGTCTCACTCCCGAACCCTTCGTCGTCACCAATCCCGGGAAGTTCACTGACAACCAGTTCACCGCGAACTGGGACCGCGAATTCCGCGGCGGCAAGGACCGTTTGTCGGAACGCTTCTTCTGGTCCAATTCCGATACCTTCGAGCCCTTCGGCGCCGATTCTTTCGGCATCCAGACCGGAGGCTTGCCCGGTACAAACAACCTGAATTTCCCTCTGGATATTCCTCTCCACAGCCGCTTCGGCAGCATCAGTGAAACACATGTGTTCAACAATAGCCTCATCAACGATTTCCGCTTTGGCATCAACATCATCAGCGACAAACTCAACAACAAAGCTCCTGTCACCGGGGCGCAAATCGGGATCAACTTGCCGACCGCAACCGGCGTAAACGGCCAGGCCGGAGATCCCAATATGTACCGGCTTCAGTTCGACACCTTCGGCTTTGGGCCCTACACCACACAACTGCAATCCGCGCTCTCCAACAACTACACCTGGGTCGATACCGTGAGCTGGACCCACGGTCCCCACCAACTGCGTTTTGGCGGGGAGATTGACCGCGTCTCCATGCGCCGCAACTTGCCCATTGCGGATAACGGCCTGATCTTCTTCGTCACGGGTACGACCCCATTCGGCTCTGACTTCCAGGCTTTTCTCGCGGGTTCCCCGCTCCTGGGTGAGGGCGGCGGCGGACTCGGCAATCACGACTACCGCATTCCCGGATACGCATGGTTCGCGCAGGACGATTATCGGGTCAGCAAGACGCTCACGCTCAACCTCGGTCTCCGAAACGAATTTATCGGCGCTCCTTACGACACGCTATGCCACACCGGCAACACCAATCCAGCTCTCGCGCTCACAACCGGGCAGCCCTACGTCTATCCCAAGTGCGTCAACAAGTTTGGTCTCAGCGGCATCACTGGGACCCTCAATCAAGCAGGACTGGGCAACGAATATGCCACCGTCTGGGAGCCGCGCATTGGTTTTGCCTACGACCTTGGCGGTCATCACACCACGTCGATACGTGGAGGCTACGGCATTTACAGCGTCCGCGAGGATTTGGGAGCGGTCGACAATCTCGCCATCGTTCCTCCCACCTACCCGTTCCTGGTTGGCTTCTTTCCCGGACCGGACAGCCTGGCCAATCTGTTTGCTCACAGTTCCGCGTTTCCCAATGGAGTGCCGCCTCTGGGCGCCGCCCCCACTCAGACTTACGTGCCCACAGCCGCGATCCTGCAGGGGTTTGCTCCCTGTGCTTTTCCGACTCCCCAGGCATGCTCCCCATCTTTCAGTGGCAACGTAAATAGCTTGATTCAACTTGCGGTCCCACTGCATTGGGTTGTGGGCACCACACAGCAATGGAACTTCACCATTCAGCGCGAATTGGGACGAGACTGGTTTGCCGAAATCGGCTATGTGGGGACGAAAGGCTCGCGCCTGCGCTCAACATTTGATCCCGATCAGGCCGCGCTCGCCACGCCGCAGAATCCGGTCACCGTTCCGGGACAGGGCTGTGCCAATCTGCAAGCACAGGGCCTGTCGTGTACGATTGTGGATTCAACGGTAGAGAATGCCAGCGCCCGTGCGCCCTTTATAGGCATCGCCCCTCCGGATTTCGAGGCCTTTTACCCCAACTCCGATTCGCACTACAACGCGTTGCAAGCAACTTTGGCTCATCGTTTCGGCAAGGGACTTTATTTTCAAAGCGCTTACACTTACTCGAAATCCATCGATGACGTGTCCACCGCATCCGTGGCGTTCCTGACACGGGTCAACAATCAAACCGACGCGCGCGCCTCTCGCGGCCTCTCCGATTTTGACCGGCGGCACCGCTTCGTGACCAGCGCCGTTTATCAATTGCCGTTCTTCGCCAGTGCCAGCGGCTTCACCAACGCAGCCCTGGGCGGATGGGAAGCAAGTGGCGTGCTCATTCTGCAATCGGGCGCGCCCTTCTCGATTCTTGATGCAGGTGGGGGTAGTGCTTATGCTCTTGCCAGCACTCCTTCATCAACCGCCACGTTCAGCCCTGGGTTCGGTTGCGGCAATGCTCCGAGCCGAGGCAGCCCGGAATCGCGGCTGGCCAACTGGGTCAATCCCCTGGCTTACACGCCCGACCCGCACGCGACCCTTTCTGACGGCTCCACGAGCGATGGGACTTTGTACGGCAACACGCCCCGCAACTGCATCATTGGTCCGCCGCAGAAGAATGTGGATTTCACTCTCGACAAGACGTTCAAGCTGGGCGAACGGCAGAGTTTGCGATTCCGGACGGATTTCTTCAACTTGTTTAATCATCCGTCATTCCAAATCCCGGCAGCCACGTCGGTTTCGGCAACGGGTGGCGGGTCGGCGCCGATCACGTCAACTGTCGGCACGCCGCGTTTGATTCAGTTCTCGTTGAAGTATTCGTTCTAAAGAGTTTCTTGTGAAAGGTATCGGCAGTCTTCTAAATGGCTTTGAATGGGCATGTAAGTGGTTTTGAAAGGGCACGGCTTCAGACGCGCCGCCCAGGACTGCCCCAGGACTAGAAAGGCTGGGGCTTTAGCCGCATAAGTGCTAACTTAAGGCTTAGGTTTTTCCCGATCGCCCGTCACCGGGCAAAACCCGGCATGCAAGAGCGAACCACGCTTTCCGACCCCAGGAGCAGTTCTCGAGCTAGATCGGTCTCCGCGAGGCACCAATGGGATCGCGAACTCTCAAATTGAGGATCAGGCCTCCCGCCACACCATAGACCAGCGCTATGAACGCGCAGCTGGCTGCAAGTGAATGCGTTCGATCGTTCAGAAACCCAATCGCGTAATTTCCGGCAAATCCGCCCAGTTGCCCGATTGAATTGATCAGTCCGAATGTGGCGGCGGCTGCCGCCTCGCTTAGCATCATCGTCGGTATCGCCCAGAAGGCGGGGTAGTATGCGTACATGAAACCGCTGCCCAGAAGCAGACACGCAATCGCCAACGGGACTTCGTGGCGGAAGACGGTCGAGAGCCCGAACATCAATCCGGCAGCGACCAGAGGAATTCCACTGTGCCAGTGCCGCTCGGCCGTCCTATCGGAGTGCCATCCGTTGATGAGCATCCCGGCGATTCCCATCAGAGCTGGAATCAGTAGCAATGAAGTCACCGTCCGATTGGAAGATCCAGAAAGGCGCTTCACGAAGGTCGGTATCCAGTAGATGGTTCCGAGAGCCCCGGTGAGAGCCAAGAAGTACGCCAAGATCAATCGTAGAATTCGCAGGTCGCAGAACGCTTCTGTGATTGTGTAGTTTCGAATCTTCCTTTTTGCTTGCAGCTCAACTTGCAGTTGGTTGACGAGCCAGTCACGTTCGTCCGTAGGAAGCCAGAGCGCTTGCGCAGGCCGGTCCGTCATATAGAAGAAGGTAATGATCCCTACGACGACGGCAGGAATCCCCTCCAGAATAAAGAGCCAGCGCCAGCCCGCGAGAGACTGCCAATGTACCCCGAGGAGCCAGCCTGCTAGGGGCGAGCCAATCACAGAAGCGGCGGGGTTGGCCGCATATAAGCAAGCGATGGCTCGGCTGCGGTCGCGCGCGCAAAACCAGTGTGTCAAATAGACGATCATGCCGGGGAAAAAGCTGGACTCAGCAGCGCCTAGCAGAAAGCGGGCAACATAGAACTGTGTCGTGGTGTGCACAAAGCCAGTCAGAATCGTGACGATTCCCCAGGAAATCATGATTCGTGCAATCCATTTCCTCGCGCTCCAGCGTTCGACGATGACAGCTCCGGGTATCTCGAACAAGACGTAGGTCACGTAGAACATACCGACACCTAAACCGTAGACGCGGTCGCTGAAGCCTAAATCTCCACTCATCCTGAGGTTGGCAAAGGAAACGTTAACCCGGTCGATGTAGTTGACGATGTAAAGGAGAAATGCAAAGGGAAGCAGTCGGTAAGCCACCCGCCGTCTGGCCCGCCGGCCGACATCACTCAATTCGGCGGTTGCCGGAGCAACACTTCCATGCGAGTTCATGGACATCCCTCCGGCTTCTTCGGCAGAGCTTTGATACTCAACTCGACTTCTTCGAAACATAGACGAACCGAGAAAGGCGGCCTTCCCTGGCAACGCGCGCGGCAATGGTGAGGAACTCCTGCTGGCCGTCATAGGCTTGATCGCCCTCGATCTCACGAAGGACGGCCCTTCTCGATGCCCGGGCCGCGTGTCTCGCCTCGGCAACTTTGGCCATGTTCGCAGTTACGTCTTCACACACCAGCAATCGCAATCCGCACTGTCTAATAACGGATTCGTCATAGCCATGCGGAACGAAGAGATAAACACCAGCCGAACTCCGTACCTCGATGTCTGCATTTGTTAGCGGCCGGTCAGAGTGATGGGATCGGTGAATAACAGTCGTCCGCCTACCTTCAGCAACCGGGCCCACTCCCCAATGACACGCGACCGGTCGGAAAAGTGGTTGATCGCGTCAATACAGGTGATGGCGTCGAAGCTGGCGTCAGAAAACGGCAAAGGCCCCGCAGCATCAGTAGACCTAAATTCGGCGCGCTCGGCCAAGCCGCGCTGTGCTGCCAGCGCGCTCGCCGTGGTGACCGCCTGTTCGTGGACGTCAATGCCGACGACAGAACAGCCCGTGCTAGCGGCGATTCGCAGCGCCGGGCCCCCTGCTCCACAAGCAACATCGAGCAGGGTCTTCCCTGGGGAAAGGTCGAGCCACTCCAAAAACCTGTCCTGCTCGTCTGAGGTAAGCCAACTGTTTTGTCCAATATCCTCGCCAAAGGCTTCACGGCGGATCTGTGCGTATAGCTCCGTCTGAAAATTTCCGTAGTTCGCGTTGTAGTGACCGGCGGGAGGCAACGAGTTGGATTTGCCCATCTGGAGATCCACTCGAACCGACTTAAAGCGTCGGTTTTTCGTGATTTCGAAAGCGCGGAGAATTGTACGCTCTCTGTGCTCCCCGTGAATCCCTGTACCCATTCGTCAACGGTTCAAGCGAGGTTATTCTGTTTCACAAGCGGTCCGCAGATTGGACAACAAGGTTTTCGGTTGTCCGTCTGCGTGCAGCCGAGCTGGCAATTTTGGGCGGTTGGTCGGTAAACCGGAGGGAATTTTGCTTAAGTTAGCGCTTATGGGCTTTAGGCCCCGAGGAACTTGCATTGCCCTTCCGACGATTCTTTGCGTTGAGCAATTCTAATTCTAGCGATACGCTTCTGGCGGAAGACCCGTGATGCGGATGCCGCCATGGCCCTTATGTCGGATGTTCAGACCGATGAGCAGAGCCGTGATCTGTTCGAGGATGCGGGCGTTTTCCAATTTGCCGCCGTCGATGGCACGAACTCCGGGAATTTTGCCGGCGAGGGTGCGTGCGAACTGACTGGCGCCAGCGTCATCGCTGCACACGATGACGTCGCAGTCAATCGCTTCGTCGCCATTGAGAAGTTCCGCCGACAAATTGTGGAACGCGGCGGCCACGCTCACTCCCTTCGGAACGAGTTCAGCGGCCTGTTGTGCGGCGGAGCCCTGCCAAACGCCGAGCGTGCGTGAGGCGCGTCCTCCAACCCCGGCCGCGAGCGCGACGGTAGCATCGATGAGAATGCTGCCAGCGCGGATTGCGGGCTTCAGTTGCTTGAGTAGCGCAGCCTGCCCTTCGAAGGGGACGGTAAGCACCAGAAGGCCCGCAGCGGCACATGCCTCGCTATTTTCCATGCCGGAGACGCGAGCGTTGTCTGCGGATTTGTTTTTGATGTTGGCGGCTGCCTCTTTCGCGCGTTGCGCGTCCCGCGATCCGATGATGATGGTTTCTCCAGCGCGCGCCCAGCGCAGAGCCAGACCCATGCCTGCGGGCCCGGTTCCGCCCAGGATGGCGATGGGGCGAGAATCAGGCAAATTCCGGCTCCAGCGTTTCTTCTGCGGTGAACTCCTCCAGAGGCAGCTTGATCTTGATGCGCGTATAGGTTGTGTTGCGCTCCGCGGGAATGCGCCCTGCCTCGAGAATCAGAGACTGGAAATCTTCCGGGCTGGTGTACTGACCGGCGGTGGCTCCAGCTTCGCGGGAAATATTTTCTTCCATCAGCGTGCCGCCATAATCGTTGGCTCCGGCGTGCAAGCAGAGTTGTGAAAGGCGACGATTCAATTTCACCCACGATACTTGAAGGTTATTGATTGATCCGGCGAGCAGCAGACGCGCCAGCGCGTGCACTTTCAGATGTTCCGCCAGCGTGGGCCCGGTTCGAGATAGCCCCTGATGAAACAGCAGCGTGTTCTGATGAACGAATCCAAGCGGAACAAACTCGGTGAAACCCCCGGTCTCATCCTGAATTTTACGCAGCAGATACATCTGGCGAACCCAGTGTTCAGGAGTTTCCGTGTGTCCGTACATCATCGTGGAAGTGGAGCGGATGCCTTTGAGGTGGGCGGTACGGATCACTTCGATCCACTGTGCGGTGGAGAGCTTGTTGGCTGAGAGTATATGCCGGATCTCATCGTCTAAAATTTCGGCGGCAGTTCCGGGCAGCGTGTCGAGGCCATTGTCGCGCAACATCGAAAGATAATCGCCCAGCTTCATGCCGGTGAGCTCGACGCCGTAGACAATCTCCATCGGCGAGAAGGCATGGATATGCATTCCCGGCACCGCCTTCTTAACCGCGCGCAGAATGTCGCGATAATAAAACGGAGGCAAGCCGTGCGGTAGCCCGCCTTGGATGCAGACCTCCCTGGCTCCAAGTTGCCAGGCCTCCACTGCCTTCTGCCCCACCTGCTCAGGCTCGAAGAAATAAGTATCGGACTCGCGGGGGCCGCGGCTGAACGCGCAAAACTTGCATCCCACAAAACAAATGTTGGTGAAGTTGATATTGCGATTCACGACGTAAGTGACGAGGTTGCCGGAGAGTTCGGCGCGCAGCAGGTTGGCGGCGGTGAGCAGGCCGAGCAGGTCGTCGCCCTCGGTGTGGGCCAGCGCGCAGGCCTCTTCCAGCGGGATCGCATTGCCATTCTGAGTTTCGAGAATTCGCTCCAGCGAAGAGCGCACCTCTGGCGTGAGGCTGGGTGCAACATCGAACCAATCGAGCGAAGAAAAATTTTCCAGTTCCGACATTGAAAGATGGCGGGCCATAAGCTCCGAACCTCTTAATCCTTCCAAACTACTCCTAGAGAGTAACTTTTGGCGAGGCGCTAGCGGAACAGGCGCTAGCGGAACAAATCGGTGGACGCCGGGCGAAGCAGATCGCGAGTGCGGCCTCGATCCGGTTCGTAAGGAAGGCCGCGGATGATGCATGCCGGCGTACGGTTGAGTTTGCCGCAGACCAGGCCAGCCGCGGCGGCGAGTTCGTCGGCGACCGCTTCAAGGCTCGCGTGCAGAGCGTAGCCGTGCGGATCGCGGCGCCCGCGGTCATCGCGCAACGCTTTCATCCCCGCAATGCCAATGCAGAAATCTGCGAGCCCTTCGCGCCACGGACGGCCGAAGCTGTCAGTAATGATAATGGGGATGGCGAGCTTGGTGGTCTGCTTGAGTGCGAGATGAAGTCTGCGAGCAGAACGGTCAGGATCGGCGGGCAGAAGCAGGGCGTGTTCGCCGCCATCCACGTTGGAAACATCTACTCCACTGTTAGCACAGATAAAACCGTGCTGCGTTTCAGTGATGAGCACTCCATTCTTCCGGCGGATAACGGCACGGCTTTCGCGAAGGGCAAGCTCGATGACTCGGGCGTCCAGCTTGTATTTCCTCGCCCATGAGATCGATTCGGCAGAAGGTTTTATCGTGGCGAGGTCGACGATGCGGCCCTCCGCCTTGGAAATGATTTTGTGTTTGACCACCAGAATGTCGCCGGGTGCGAATGCAATCTTACGTTGCCACAGAGACTCGACCAGTTTGTCTGCCAGGGAATCGCCGGGTTCAACGTCTTCGGCGAGAGGGACGGGGATGATGCGCAGTCCGGTGTAAAGTTCGTCCGACGTGCGCCTCTTTCGCCCCTGTGGGGCTGGAATAGGCTGCGCGTCGAACCCATGGCTTGCGCCGTGGGCTGCGCTCTTTCGCCGCTTCGCGGCTGGCTTCCATGTCGAGCCGTGCGCTTTGCTCACACACCTCCATTCGCGAAGAGGCGACCGTCGATTACCCAGCTTTGAACCAGGCGCTGGGTGCAGCTTTTGCCGGGTTGCGCCAATAGCTGTTGCAAGTCTTCGGGATTGTCTACATCGACCGCGACGCTGGGCAATCGCAACACGATGCAGGGCTTTCCCGTAGCCTGGGCGGCTGCGAGATGTGGCTTAAAGCTATCATTGCCAAAACGCAGGGGAAACAAATTCGCGGGACGGCGAAACGCGGCGTTGGTTCCGCGACCGTCGGCGGCGGGTGCGAGCACCGAACCTTCGTCTGGAGCGACGGCGAAAAGCTGATCGAGTTCGCTGGATTGTATCAGGGGAATGTCCGCGGGCATCACCAGTGTGCTGTCGATACCGCGTTCGACACAAAGTCGCGTAGCCATTTCAATGGCGCTGGTCTCGCCCGAGTTCCCGGGATCGGGGATAATCTCGAAATCGTGTTGCCGCGCGAGTTCCACCGCGAACGGATCGCTGGTCACGAGAGCGCAAGCTGGACATCGCTCCCATGCGGCGAGCGCGGTTATAACGTCATGCAACATGGTTTGCGCCAGTTCTGTGCGTGCAGGCTGATCCAGCACGGCAGATAGACGCTGCTTCGCAGCGGACAAATTCTTGACGGGAATAAGGATCACGGCCGGTCGGCGCCGGCTCGGATGGAAGATTTGTCAGACACAGATTCGTCAGCAGAACCCATGCCGCTTCTGGTGAACGAAAGCACGGTCCGAGCGAGGGCGGCCTTGTCCTCGGCAGTACGCATTATCGTTTGTGTGCACTGCACTCGTAATCCACTTCCGCGAAGCGCTTCCGCGGCTCGGGCATCACGCGAGTCGCAAATCAGGAGATCGAGAAAATCTTCATACGCCTTTGCTATACCGGCGATAGAACACGGAAGTCCCTGCGCCGTCATCAGAATACCCGCGGGCCCGGCCACGGCGGCGTTGCCTACAATCGGACTGACGGCTGCGACCTTGCCACGCGCCCGCACCAGCGCGTCCTGAATTCCCGGCACGGCAAGTATCGGTCCGATGCTGGTGACCGGGTTGCTCGGAGCGATGATTACCGCGTCGGCGGAGACGATAGCTTCGATAACCTCCGGTGCCGGCTCGGCGTCGGAGGCTCCGGCAAAACGCACGGACTTCACAGGATCCTGATACCAGCGTTGTACGAAATATTCTTCGAAACTCAGCTCGCCCGAAGGAGTATCCACTCGAGTCTCGACGCGCGAGTTGCTCATGGGCAGGATGCGCGCTTTCACTCCCAGCTTGTCGCAGATCGTCGCAGTGGCTTCGGAAAGCGTTTTACCCTCCGCCATGAGGCGTGAGCGCAGCAGATGCACTGCGAGGTCGCGATCGCCGGTATGGAACCACGTGGGCTCACCCAGTTGCCCCATAGCTTGCAGGCAGAGAAAAGTATCTCCCTTCACGCCCCAGCCGCGCTCCCGGCTGAGCAGGCCGGAAAGAACATATGTAATGGAGTCAATGTCCGGGGAGACATACAGTCCCCACCACAACAAGTCGTCGCCGGTATTGACAACCAGAGTGATTTCTTCCGGAGGGACCACTTGTCGCAGACCATCGACGAACTTTGCTCCGCCCGTGCCGCCGGTGAGCACACAGATCATGCGGCCCTCTTTTCTCGGGCAAGGCCTTCCGTGTCGCAAGCGGCTTCAAGTTTTTCTGTCAGCAGCCCTGGTCTCGACGTCGCTGCCGGCAAGAATTCAGGGTAGACCGGCAAACGCTGGCGCAACTGGCATCCCTTACTTTCCGTGCGCAGCCGCAGTTGTTCCAGATGCGGCCACGGCCGTTCAGGATTGATGTAGTCGGGGGTCAGCGGCGAAATTCCTCCCCAGTCATTGATGCCAGCTTCCAACAACTCCTCATAATACGGCGCATTCAGATTCGGAGGCGCTTGAATATTGACTGTGGGCATTAGCAAACGAGCTACCGCCAAGGTGCGGAGCATCTCTCCCTGGCCGGGCTCGGGCGCATTCGCCATCGGAATCGTGGGCTTGGCGCGAAAGTTCTGGACGATTACTTCCTGGATGTGGCCGTAGCGATCGTGCAAATCGCGAATGGCCAACAGCGTTTCGACACGGTCTTCCGGAGTTTCGCCAATGCCGATCAGCAGTCCGGTGGTGAAGGGCACGCCCTGCTTTCCAGCCTCTTCGATGGTACGCAGGCGCTTGGCCGGAACTTTGTCGGGAGCGTTATCATGGGCAGCGCCCGGGGCGAGAAGAGCGGGGTTGACGGTTTCGAGCATCAATCCCATGCTGGGCGAGACTGCGGCTAGACGTGAGATCCATTCGGCGCTGAGCAAGCCAGGGTTGGGGTGCGGCAATAAGCTCGTCTCGCTCAACACCAGTCCGCACATGGCCTCAAGATAGTGCAGGGTAGATTTATAGCCAAGATGCCGCAGGGTCTCGCGCATCTCTGGGAATAGCAGTTCCGGCTTATCTCCAAGGCTAAAGAGAGCTTCACTGCATCCCAGCGCTTCCCCGGCACCCGCGATCCTAAGCACCTCGTCCGGAGTCATCGTGTGGGCGCCGGGTTGGCCGGGATCGCGGCGGAAAGTGCAGTAGCCACAATAGTCCCGGCACAGATTCGTGAGCGGCAAAAAGACTTTCCGCGAGTAAGTGATGACGCCGCCCTTTAATTTATCCTTGACCGCGCAGGCTGCCGCCAGCAGTTCGGGCAGCTCGTCGTCAGAACACCGAATCAGGCGCAGAGCCAGAGCTCGCGAAATAGGCGATTCCACTCGCGGATCGGACAGTTCTTCGGTACTCGACGAACGATGCTTCGCTTCAGTCGCGCTGATGGCAGTCAGAGTCACAGTTCGGTTCCGCGGGGAATGCTGATGCATCGAATCATACATGAGTCGGGACCCGCTTGACCCGGGACTGGGCGTGTTAAGTTAGGCAGTCGAAGCAGCCAAAGTCCAGGTACGACATGAACCTCAATCCAGCAGAATTTCGAGAAGCGATGGGATGCTTTGCCACGGGCGTAACCATCATCACCGTAGACGTGGATGGCAAGCTCCATGGCATGACGGCGAATGCATTCGCTTCTGTTTCACTGGAACCGCCGCTGGTGCTGGTATGTGTCGACCACAGCGCACGCACCCACGCTCATTTGCATGCCAGGAAGCGCTTCGGAGTCAACGTTCTGGCGGACGGCCACAAAGCAATTTCAGAATACTACGCGCGGCCGGTTCCGGAGCAACTGGAGGAGGAGTCTCCAGCCCGCTTCGACCGGACTCGGCACGGGACTCCTGTATTGCACGGAGCGTTAACCTATCTGGAATGCAGGTTGCAATGGGCGCATGACGCTGGCGACCACACCATCTTTATCGCAGAGGTAGAGGACGTCGTAGTGCGACCCGGCCAGCCGCTACTTTTCTTCCGCGGCCAGTATCGTCAGATCGGAGAGGAAGTGCCGGGATAGCTAAAAAGGCCCGACATGCCTTGAGAGGCGATGCCGGGCCGGAGGGACTCGCAGACGTTGCAATATATTTAACGCTAGGCCTCATTCCCGACAAGGTCGGATGTCACCGAGCGATTGTGACGGATGTCACAGGCAAGACTGGCGCAAGCTGCGAGTCGCCACTTTCTTGTTGACATCTAATTCATTGGAAAACACGGGGCAGGAATTTCTTACTGGAGGGCTTACATTCATGGCAGAAAAAATGGAAAAGATGGAAAAGAAAGAGTCGGAGTGGAAACAACAACTCACCCCGGAGCAATATCATGTGACGCGCGAGGCGGGGACTGAGCCCGCTTTCACCGGCAAGTACTGGAAGACAAAAGACGCCGGGACCTATCACTGCGTCTGCTGTGGAGAGCCGTTGTTCGACTCCTCGACAAAGTTCGATTCAGGCACGGGATGGCCAAGTTTTTTCAAACCTGCCGACCAAGGCAAGGTGGAAGAGCACAAAGACCGTACTTACGGCATGGTCCGCACCGAGGCCCGTTGCGCTCGCTGTGGTGCCCACCTCGGGCATGTGTTTGAAGACGGTCCCGCGCCCACAGGATTGCGGTATTGCATGAACTCGGCCGCGCTCGATTTAAAGCCTCAGGAACAAAAGAAGCAACAGAAGTAAGAGTTCAATAATTACGAGCCGTGTCAAGGTACGAGCCGGCGAACACAAAGAAAAAAGGGCGCGCATCGGCGCGACCCTTTTTGATTCCTGCATATCGCCGTTAAATTAGGCGCCGGCGGTTGCTGTCAAGGCTTTCGGCGGCTCCACCGATGGCTTGGGCGCTTCGACCGCTTTCGCCTGAGGCTGCGGCTGATTCTGCCGATTATTTTCTCCGCTCTTCACCTGAATGCCGCCTTTAAGTACGGCGCCGTCTTCCACGCTGATGCGGATCGTGGAAACGTTGCCGTTCACCACGCCCTCACTGCGAATATCGACGCGGTCGGTGCACTCGATGTTGCCGGTCACTTTGCCCATGACCACAACTTCGCGGGCAGTGATATCGGCTTGCACGGTGCCGTTGCGTCCGATGGTGACGCGATGGTCAGTCAGAGTGATTTTGCCTTCGATGCGGCCATCAATGTAGAGCGCTTCCGCACCGCTGACTTCGCCTTTAATGACCAGCGACCGTCCGATGGTGGCCTGCTCAATAGGCGCGGTGGTCGTTTTGACGGGGTTGTAAGAGTTAGGGTTGGAGGCTGGCGAGGTGGACCTCACGCCGTAAGAATTCTCGGATGATTGAAGCATGCGACCTTCCTTAGTCCCGCCGCGGCGCGTTCCATCGCCAAGCTCAGGGCAGGCTCTGGCGGCGCCGACCGTACGGGGTGGTCTGGGATCTTGGGCCTCCGGCTGGTTCCTGTCCCTTTGGCCAATCTGACTATCGCACACAGGTAAGTGATTCTCCGAGATTACGGAAGAGAGTGTACGATTGCGGCGTTCGGGGAGGTCGTCAATTTGCCTCTTGCAGCGACTCGCTCAAATCTTCCCACTCCTTGATGAAGGCAGCGTGCGCCGCCTTTTGCCGGTCGAGTTCCTGGGACTGGCGCTGGCTCTCATCGGCGCTCACGAAATCCTGCAGAGAAGTCTCCCACTGCGTGATTAATGTCTCCGCGCGACTGATCTCCCCTTCCAGTTCGCGGATGCGATCTTCAATCTTTTTTCGCTTGATCGGATTCAAACGCTTAGCCTTGGGAGCCGTTGCGATATCGGCCGTCGGCTGATTGCCGTTGGCAGGGGTCTCGCGCGTAGATTCGGCCTCTTCTTTCAATTGCTGACGGATCGCCTCATTCTGCTTTATGTTTCCACCCTGTTTGCGCCAGAGATAGTCTTCATAATTCCCGGGATAGACTTCGACTTTTCCATCACCGATTTCGAAGACTCGCGTCGCCAGCTTGTCGATGAAGTAGCGGTCGTGCGATACGAACACGACCGTGCCGGTGTAATCCATAAGAGCATCCAAGAGGACGTCTTTAGCGCGCAAGTCAAGGTGATTGGTTGGCTCATCGAGCAGCAGGAAGTTTGCCGGATGCAGGAGCAGACGCAGCAGCGCATATCGTCCGCGCTCGCCGCCCGAGAGCACGCCGATCTTTTTGAATACATCGTCTTCGGAAAACAGAAAACATCCCAGCAAGCTGCGCAACTCAGTTTGCGTGGAGCGTGGGGACGCCGCGCCGAGATCGTCAATCATTCGCGCGTCCGGATCGAGCTCTTTGTATTGATCCTGCGCAAAGTAATCCGGCTGGACGTTGTGACCGAGGCGGAATTCTCCCTGCGTCGGGGGTTCGGCCCCCGCCAGTAGTTTGATCAGCGTGGACTTGCCCGCGCCATTCACCCCGACCAGCGCGATGCGGTCGCCCTTCTCGATCATGAAATTGACGCCACGGAAAACTTCTTTTTCACCGCCGTCTGCTGCTGCGGAATTTTTCCCTGGATAGACCTTGGCGACATCCTCGAACTCGGCCACAATACGCCCGCTCGGTTTCGGCTGCGGGAATGAAAAGTGGATCGTCTTTTCTTCCGGCGGGACCTCGATCCTCTCGATTTTCTCCAGTTCTTTAATGCGACTCTGCACCTGCTTCGCCTTCGTGGCCTGGTAGCGAAAACGGTTGATGAACACCTCCAGTTGTTCGATGCGGTCGCGCTGGTTGCGGTAGGCGGCCTGCAACTGCTCGTTGCGCTGCGTTTTCTGCGTTAAAAACTTGTCGTAATTTCCCGTGTAGAACCAGAACCGCTTGTTCCAGATTTCCGCAATCTTGTTGACCGTCACGTCGAGAAAATAACGGTCGTGCGAGATAAGAACAAACGCGTGCGGATAGTTGTGCAGATATTCTTCCAGCCAGTTGCGCGCTTCGAGGTCAAGGTGGTTCGTAGGCTCGTCCAGCAACAGCAGGTTGGGCTTCTGCAGCAGCAGTTTGGCCAGGGCCAGCCGCATCTGCCAGCCGCCGGAGAATTCGTCCGTCTGCCGCTCCCAGTCTTCTTTGCGAAACCCCAATCCCATCAGAACGCGTCCGACCTCGGCTTCAATCGAGTAGCCGTCGCGCGTGCGGAACTCGTGCTCCAGGCTGTGATAACGGTCGGCAACTTCGGCATATTCCGCGCCGGTGTGGTCCAGCTCAGAGATGCGGTGGGTGAGACTCTCCAGTTCTCGCTCCATCGCGTGCAGCTCCGTGAAGACGGCCATGCATTCCGCGAACACGCTGCGCCCGGAAAGCGAGAGACCATCCTGCGGCAGATATCCGGCCGTCGTTCCCTTGGCGACAATGAGAGAGCCGTAGTCGAGGGTATCCAAGCCGGCGAGGACCTTCATCAGCGTGGATTTGCCGGTGCCGTTTGCGCCTACCAGTCCGACGCGATCGCGGGGCGTAATCAGCCAGTCGGTATTTTCAAAAAGAAGTTTGTGGCCGAAACGTTTTCCGGCGCCAGAAAGCTGAATCATGGGCTGGATTCATCGTCTCACAAAACGGAGTGCCAAAGTGACGCGAGATGCTCAGGGGTGTGCGTCGGCACGGGCGCTGCGGCCTTCGGGATATTTCCCCCACAATTCGCCGTGGAAGTGAAGGCGCTCCAGCGCGCGATCAATTACGACTTCCATTTCACGCGCGTACTTCACTTCGCGTCCCTTTGCCAACCGCCGCTTGGCCTCGTCCGGACTGAACCAGGTAGGATGGCGCATCGGTTCATCTGCACGCCGCACTTCGTGGACTTCCATCAGAAATGCTTTGACGACAAACTCCTGCACGCCGCCCGGCTGCCAGAACACGCCTTTGGAATGGATGTACAGATGAAAGTGGCGGGGTTCGATAGTTCCCAGAGCGCCGGCTTCTTCCGCGGCCTCCCGTTCGGCGGCCTGGCTGTGCGAGAGGCGCGCGTCGGTCGAGCCCTTGGGGAACGTCCATTTATTCCCGCCATTGGTGTTCACCAGCAGGAATTCCACCGCCGCTCCCTGCCTGCGGAAGCAGACCGCAGCCACCTGCAACGGCAGCGATTTCGAAACCCGCGCTGAACCCATGGGGGAATCTCCTGCAAATATGTTACTCGCAAGATATTTCACAAATGTTAAAGTGCAGCAAATATTGTGCAGCAGGAATGGTTACGAAAGGGTGACGTCGGTTTGCTACAGACCAGCCCCGTAGACTGGGATCGCCGCTCCAGTCACATCTTTTCCGGCGTCCCCCGCCAGCCATACGATCAAGCTGGCTACCGAAGCAGGCTGCACCCACTTGGAAATGTCTGCTCCGGGCATATCTTTTCGGTTGGCCGGTGTGTCCATGGTTCCGGGCAGGATCACGTTTGCAGTGATGCCCGAGTCCTTGTTCTCAAGCGCGACCGTTCTGATCAGCGATACCAGCGCCGCCTTCGACGCGCTGTATGCGCTAACTTTGGGGCCAGGATCTTCGGCGGCACGGCTCCCGATTGCGATGATGCGCCCCCCTCCGGCCTTACGCATTACAGGAATGACCGCCCGCAAGATGTGGAAAGCGCTGTTCAGATTGGCGTCGAACATCCGCTGCCAGGTGGCGTCGTCCATTTCCGCAACAGTCTGTCCGCCGGCGAAGCCGCCCACCAGATGGGCCAGCACATCAATCCTTCCGCAGCGCGCAATCACGCTGTCCACTGCCTTCTTCGCCGCGTCGAGGCTGTTGAGCGCGGCAGGCAGGGCAATGAAATTCGGATTGTCGAAGTCAGACTGCTGGATTCGTGGTGACAGTCCGACGACTGTAAAACCTGCAACCAGCAAGGTTTTCGTGACGCACGTTCCGAGGCCACCGTTGGCCCCGGTAACCAGAGCGATTTTTTCATTCATAGAGCGTTGGCTGGCAAACTAAACATCATGATAAACGTCTGGACCGCGCTTGCGCGGGATGGAATCTCAAACCAGCCTTCCCGGAAGCGTCCCCCGCGATAGCTTGCCCTGAGCGATGTCGAAGGCCGAACCCGCGGTTCCAAGCGCTGCGGCCTAGTTCGCAGGAGCCTCGAGCGTCTTCACCAGCCATGGAATAATGACCTGCCTAAAGATCAGAGGATCGGGCCACACCCCAACCTGCCGGCCAAGATGTCCGCCGTGTGGATTGATCCATGCTTCCTTGGGCACGTCGCCCTTGCTCAGAATCAGGTAGAGGTCGTCGATGGGAACCTGCGTGTCGAGCACTCCTCCAATGATCAGCATGGGTGCCGTCGGTTTACCCAGAAGCCCTTGCTGCACGAGCGACATTTTGGGCATGAATTCCGCCATCTCGTCGAGGTTATGCACGGCTTCCATGATGCTCATGAGCGCGGCCGCCTGGTCGAATAAATATTCGCGATTGCCCAGTAGCTCTTTCAACAGAAAGTCTTTCTGGAAAAACTTGTCCGCCGGTGGAGACGATGCGCTGCACCCGCGCAGCCGGGCGCGCTCCACAATCGCCATCTTGGTGGCCCAGTATGCGCCCCAGCTCACGCCGTGCATTCCGATGCGGTTCTTGTCAATCTCCGGGCGCGATTGCGCATAGTCGAGAACCTTCGACAACATGCGGTCCGCCGTCTCGCTGACTTTGATCGGATTCTGCCCAGTCCCGGGCCCATCGACCGCAAGATAGCCGATCCCCGAAGAAAGGATGGCGCCAAAACTCTCAGCCAGATCTTCCTTGCGGCTATCGAGCCCGTTAACTGCAATCACCAGAGGCACCGGACCTTTTGCATTCTTAGGCAGGCGCAGATAGCCGATGATCTCTTTTCCTTCGAAAGGAATATGTACGATCTCAAGCGGAGGATCATAGAAACGTGCATGCGCCAGAAATGCCCGCAGAGCTTTCTCATAGGAGCGCTGCTTGCCCGGAGAGGCGGGAACGGGCCAGCGTCCAAACGAATAAATCTTCCAGGCACGAATGTAATCGGCATCCGCCTTCTTCGGATCGGACTTCTCGAGCTCTTGCGCTTCATTGAAGTAGCGGTCGCCCACGCGCATGAATGCCGCGGCCCATTCGTCCTTGTCTTTGGTATGGATGCTCTCGAAGGCCTCCTTGACGTCGGCGGGATCGAGACCGATTAGCGGATACTGACCTACCTCGGCACGATGGATAGCCTCGACCTTGATTTCGTCGATGGTGCGTTCGCGACGTTCTTCTTTTTGGGCAAAAGCGCTGGCGGAAACGAGTGCGAAGAAAACCAACAGACCAGCTGCGGAATAAATCTGACTTCTTGTTTTCATAAACAGGCCCTTTTCTTTGGCTCGCGCCACGCGAGCAATCTACGAAAAAAAGGCCGGACGGAACTGCGTCCGGCCCTCTTCTAAATTTATTAAGTTGACCGCACCGTTAGAACGTGAACTTCAAACCTAACTGCACGGAGCGAGGCCCGCCTGAACCTACGGCGGGATTGGCGGCGGCGATGTCCGGCGTGGCGCATCCGCAACCGAAGCTCCCAGCTGACGGGTCGTTCAGTCCGAATCCGTTCTGACCGCCGTAGGGATTGGCGAAGTTAGGATGGTTGAAAAGGTTGAAGAACTCAGCCCGGAACTGGGCATGGACGCGCTCCCCCAGATGCCAATTCTTGGCCACTGAAAAATCGAAGTTGCGAAATCCGGAATCGCGGAAGGTGTTGCGGCCCATGTTTCCGAGTTGACCCAGGGCTGGCGGGATCATGATCGAACTGCCTTGGGCGTAGCAGCCAAACAATGCCAACGCGTCGGTTGCCGTCCCCGGAGTCCCTCCATCCAGACTCAGAGCCTGCGCGTTGCATGCGGCATCGTTAGTGGGATTGGCCTGATTGTGATTGCCCGCGAAGAAGGGAATGGGCGTCGGGCCAGATTTAAAATCTGAAGTCTTTCCGTAAAAATTCCAGCGATTCGGGCTAAAGGCGGGCGGGCTGACCGGTAAGGGTCCGGTGCCAGCGGCATCAGTTCCCAGATCGATCGGCCCCCACGGTTGCGCACTCTCCAGCGTAATGATGGAATTTAGTTCCCAGCCCTGCAGCATTTGTCCAAAGCCGCTCCTGCCAGGAATTGCGTACGTTATCGAAAGCGTCAAACGGTGGCGGATATCGAAGTCGCTGTTCCCGTATTCCCGTCCAAGGTTAAAAGAATCCACCGGCAGCCCAGCGCCGTAGCCGAAGTCCCAGTTCGCGCCGACGTCATCCACAGAATGCGAATAGGTGTAACCGGCAACCATACTCAAGCCATGGTAGTTGCGAGAGTTCACCGTAGCCTGCAAGCCCTCGTAATTCGATTTGTAAACATTTCCCATCTGGAAAATGTTGCTGAGGTAAGGAAACTTAGTGGCATAGGGTCGGAGAGCCTGTTCATTACCCGCGTTCGAGCCGCAATTGTTCGGGTTGAAGCCGCTGGTGACGCAACCATTGATGGTTGCCGGATCCCAACCCGAGCCCACTGGCGGTTGATTGATGTCTCGAATTCCGGTCAGGTTCGAGCCGTGGTTGCCCACATACGCAAGCTCCAAAGAAAGATTGGGGGTGAACGAGTGCTGCACGCTCAGAGTCCAATCCCAAACATAAGGAGTGGTCAGATTGCGGGCCACGCTCATGATAGGACAGGGACTCGAGTTCACAGGATCGCAGTTGATGGTGGTGCTTCCCAGATTTCCATAAAGCGGTACGCCGCTGTCCCACTGCGGAAGAGGTGGAGGAATCGCTATATTGCCAGCCGTGATTGTTCCACCTGCAGTGTCGCCCGCGGCATCGATGGTCGCCCCGGTAGGAACATTGGACAGTCCGAAGGCGTTGTTGAAGGCGAGCATCGACTCCCAGTTGATGGTCTCGTAAATCAGGCTCGCGCCTCCCCTAAGAACCGTCCTTCCAGTTCCACTCACATCCCAGGCAAATCCCAGCCGCGGCGCGAAGTTCTTATGATCTGGATTGTAGGGGCTGTTCACCCCGTTGATTCCGACTTGAATTAATCCGGTCGGCGAGTTGGGATCGAAGTTTCCCAGCAGGTTGTGATCTTCTTTCATGACCGAATTGAACTCGTAGCGCAGGCCGAAGTTAACCGACAGAGTCTTAGTAGCCCGCCAATCATCCTGCACGAAAAGTCCGTAAGCCCAGTTATGAATATGGCGGGTCGGATCGCCGACTTGCGTAGAGGCTTTAAAAGGATCTCCGGCAAAGAAATCCTCCAAGGCCGTGGAGCCGGGCGTGGTCAGAGTAGGCGCAATCGCCACGCCTCCGAGAAATGTGATGCTGCCCCGGGCGTTGCCAAACGCGCCGCCATTGAAAGCATCACGATGGAGATCTCCGCCAAATTTCAAAGCATGTTTGCCGCGGATGTAGGAGACATGATCGATGAATTGTGTGATCGTGTCCGGACCTTGGAATTTTGGCCACTTGAATCCACCCAGGCCTGGGATGAAAGCTCCGGCAAAGCCGATGCGCGGTAGGCCTCCGGTGAAGGGGCCACTTACTCCGGTGTTCAGACCATAGGCGGATGGTGGTGAGCTCAAATCCCCGGGCAGAGTAGGTTGGTTGAGACGGTTGTAGCCGAATCTGGCTTCATTCACCCACTGCGTGGTGGGGGTCCAAATCCAGTTTCCTCCAACCACTTGGGCGCGGGTGTGGATCTTCGACCGCCATTTGGATTGCAGCTCGGGAAAATCTTCGACGGTTCCCGAGTCGTTGCCATAAAAGTAGAAACCGCTAATGCTGTTTCGTTGGTTGAGATTGTAATCGACCTTGCCAATCGCATTGTCGACGCCGACTTGATTGGGGAATCCGTTCACGATGCTGGTGGTCGGGTTGTTGTTGGTGGGAAACCCGGAGCCGTTACAGGTTACCGTCGCACCCGTGACGCTGCAGCCCGAGATTAGCTGGCTGGCAGCGCTGATGGTCACGTGGTTAGCCACCAGGTCGGCGATCGCATTTGGAATACTGCCCCCGCAGTCACCGCTCACAGAGTTGCAATTCGGTGTTGACGGCGTGGGCAAGGCCACCATGGATGGGCTCGTGACGCCACCGTACGAGTTGCCCACATCGTAGCGCTGACCCTCATACGCGCCGAAGAAAAAAACCTTGTCTTTGATAATTGCGCCGCCCAGGCTGCCGCCAAACTGCTCCAGCGTGCGTTGATTCTTGGAGGCAGGCGACTGCCCAAATGCACAAGGAGCGCTGGCGCAATTGAAATAGTTTCGCGCATCGAATACGTCGCCATCACGGCCGAACGCGAAAGCCGAACCGTGGACCAAATTCGTTCCCGACTTCAATCCCACGTTGATCACGGCCCCGGGCTTCCATCCGTATTCCGCCGGAGGATTTTCCTGAACGTTGAACTCCTGAATGGCGTCGATGGGCAGAATGGTTGCTGAATCGCCCGCGATGCCGGCACCATTAATAATGCCTTGACCCGAAAACGGTTCGCTATTGAATAGTCCCTCAATGAAGTAGGCATTGTCTTCCGCACGCAAACCATTAGTGCTCGTGGTGGAGAATCCGCCGCCGGGATAACGCATCACGCCAGGCCGGAGCTGCAGCAAGTTTTCATAGTTGCGGCCGTTTAACGGAAGATCATTGATTTCCTTGTTGCTCAGCGTTCCTCCGAGAGTGGCGGAAGTGGTGTTGAGCAAGGGAACTTCTTCCGTAACCGTCACCACTTCGGAAACGTTTCCTGTCTGGAGCGCGAAATCCGCGCGTACATCCGTCGCGACTTCGATAACCACATTCGGCCGCTCCACCGACTTGAAGCCCTTGGCTTCCACGTGAATCTTGTAGGTTCCCGGAGCAAGGTCGGCGGCGACATACTCGCCGGCCTGGTCAGTGGTCAGGGTTCGTGAAGTGCCCCGTTCTACATCGGTGATGATTACGCTTGCGCCAGTGACGGCGGCACCACTTGGGTCGGAGACGCTACCCAACACGCGACCAGCGGTGGATTGAGCCAGGCCAGGTAGGCTCATGGCGAAAAAAAGGAACAAAAATGTGGCTACCGTAGCCACATGGACCGCGAACGTGGCGGTGCATCGGAATTTCATTGAAGCCTCCGTATTGCTGGTCCGACAGCCATACCATTCACGCGTGAACACTGTCAAGCAAATTCGTCCCCGACTGCTCTACCGGTACCTCGTCGATAAAGGTACGGGCGGGTAGCAGTGTCTGGCTGACTCCGTAAAAGCTGCAAAAAAATTCTGAAAGAAAATGGTTTGCATTCCAAGCCAAAGCGCAGTATTCTATGTGGTCATACCACCATACCTTGGACCAAAAATGGACTTCTCTCTCTCTCTAGAACCGCAAATACGCCTGCGTCGGCGCTGGACCTGCGGTATAGTAGCCGGACCATCGCCAGTGCCCCCAGACTGGATCGTACGGGAGAAAATCCGGTGTACAAAGTTGTCCGAACCTCAAGGCTGTACGAGCAGATTGTTCAGCAGATCGAAGAATCCGTACTGAAGGGTACCTTGAAGCCGGGCGATCAGCTACCGGCCGAAAGAGAGTTGGCGCAGCAGCTCGGCGTCAGCCGTACTGCGGTTCGCGAAGCGGTGAAGACACTGCGCGAAAAGGGCTTGGTCGAGGCCTATTCGGGTCGCGGAACTTTCATCACCGACGGGACATCGCAGGCGGCTCGTCAGTCCTTCGACCTGATGGTAAAGCTTGGCCAGGCGGAAGGCTCCCCGCATTTGGCGGAGCTGCGTTTGATTCTCGAGCCGGGGATTGCTGCGCTGGCCGCAGCGCGTGTTCAGGAGCCGGAAATTGTGGCGCTGCGCGAAGCGGTCACCGTAATGGATGGCGCGCAGAGGGATCCCGAGGCCTACATCGAAGCCGACCTGGACTTTCATCTCGCGCTGGCGGAAGCGGCGGGGAATCCTCTGATTCTTTCCTTGATCGATTCCATCGTTGGATTACTGCGTGAACAGCGCATGAGAATTTTCAACGTGGAAGGCGGACCGCAGCGCGGACAAATACATCACAAGCGCATTCTTGAGGCGATCGAGCGGCACGATCCTGAGATGGCCCGGAGCGCGATGCGCTCCCATCTAGAACAAGTACGCGAAGATTCAAAGGCGCCGGCCGGCATCCCCTCTTCGCCACGGGGAAAGCAGGGCCAGTAGTTTCAAAAGTTCAGTTCCTAAAGCGCGCACCACGTTCGAATACAGTTTGGATTGAGCACGGAGGTTTGGGGCGGATGGCGAAACTGGGATTTATCGGTTTAGGAGTGATGGGCAGCCAGATGGTGAATCGTCTGCTCAGCAAGGGTCATGCGGTGACCGGTTACAACCGCACGCGCGCCAAGGCGCAGTGGCTGGTTGAAAAAGGGATGCAGTGGGCTGACTCGCCGCGGGCAGTTGCCAGCGCGTCCGATTTCACTTTCGCCATGGTGACCAATGCCACCGCCATCGCTGCCATCACCGAAGGCCCCGACGGAATGCTGGCGGGCCTCGCCGCGGGGAAGATTTTCATCGACATGAGCACGGTCAGTCCAACGGTCAGCCGTGCCTTGGCCGCGAAGGTTCGGGAAAAAGGCGCGGACATGGTCGACTCGCCAGTCTCCGGCAGCGTGATTACCTTACAGGAAGGAAAGTTGTCGGTGATGGTTGGCGGCCGCCGCGAAACCTTTGAAAAAATAAAACCCCTACTGCTCGACATTGGTCCCAAAGTCACTTACGTTGGCGACAACGGCCTGGCGCTTTCCATGAAGATTGCGGTGAACCTTAGTCTGGCCGTCCAGATGCTGGCGTTCTCCGAAGGCGTGTTGCTGGCCGAGAAAAGCGGCATCGCGCGCGAAACGGCGGTCGACGTGCTCACTCACAGCGCGGTGGCATCGCCCATGATTCAGTACCGCGGACCGTTCGTCCTCGAGCAGCCGGAAGAAGCCTGGTTCGACGTCAACATGATGCAGAAGGATATGGTGCTCGCCATGGACTTAGGCCGTCAGCTCGACGTCCCCCTTCCCAGCACCGCAGTGAGTAATGAGATTCTGACGGCAGCTCGCGGCATGGGTTGGACAAAATATGACTTCGCCTGCATGTTCGATGTGCTGGCCGCCATGTCCGGAGTATCGACGCCGGTCACTGAAGGAGGTAAGAAAATATGACGACTGCTACCTCCAAGAACAATGTTAGCCACGAAACTGCGACTGAAAAAGAAAAATGGCTCCGCGCCTACCGCCAGATGGCGAGCATCCGCTCGTTTGAAGAGCAGGTGAATGAGGTTTATACGCGCGCTCTCATGCCGGGGCTCGCCCATTTGTATAGCGGCGAAGAAGCCGTTGCCGTGGGGATCTGCGAGGCGCTGCGAATTGACGACTACATCACCAGCACGCACCGCGGCCACGGACATTGCCTGGCCAAGGGTGCATCGCCCGACCGCATGTTCGCCGAATTGTTGGGAAAGGAAGCGGGCTATTGTCGAGGCAAAGGTGGATCGATGCACATCGCCGATCCTGCGACCGGCAATCTCGGGGCGAACGCCATCGTCGGCGGCAGCGTGGGCATTGCCACGGGAGCAGCTTTTGCCGCGAAGACTCTCGGCACCGATCGCGTTGCAGTCTGCTTCTTCGGCGAAGGCGCTCTCGGCCAGGGATCGCTTTACGAAGTGATGAACCTGGCGCAGTTGTGGAAGCTGCCGGTAATCTATGTTTGCGAAAATAATATGTACAACGAGTACACCCATTACCAGGAGACCACGGCCGGTACCATCCTCGGCCGTGCTACTGCCTTCGGTATCGAGGCCGCAAGCATTGACGGTCAGGACGTGCGCGCTGTTCATGAGGTCGCGACGCGGCTGGTAAAGCGTGCTCGTTCCGGCGACGGTCCTGCGTTCCTGCAATGCGATACCTACCGCTACAGCGGACATCACGTCGGCGATATCAATCGCGAATACTACCGCTCGAAGCAGGAAGAGCATCAATGGAAGACCAATCGCGATCCCATTGTCGTCCTGGCGAAATGGTTGATCGACCAAGGCTATGCTGACGCGGCGTCACTGGATCGAATTACCGCTGAAGTTCGCGTCACGATGGAGTCAGCTGTGAAGTTCGCCATCGCCGCGCCCTATCCCAACGTCGATGAAGTGGAGAAGCACGTCTATGCCTGAACGCGAACTCACATTTGCTCAGGCAGTGCGCGAGGCGCTGGCCGAAGAAATGCGCCGCGACTCGCGCGTCTGCATCATCGGCGAAGATGTGGCCGAGGCCGGCACGCCATTCAAGGTCCTCTCCGGACTGGTGGAAGAATTCGGTGCCAAGCGCGTCGTGGACACTCCGATCTCAGAAGCAGGCTTTACCGGCGTCGCAGTCGGCGCAGCCATGACGGGTCTCCGTCCGGTCGTCGATATAATGTTCGGGGATTTCATCACTCTGACCATGGATCAGATGGTCAACCAGGCTGCCAAAGCTCACTACATGTCCGGCGGCCACTGGAGAGTCCCCATGGTGATGCGCACCACGCTGGGCGCAACCCGGCGCTCCGCCGCGCAGCACTCGCAGTCGCTGCATGCCTGGTTCAGTCACGTGCCCGGACTGAAAGTAGTTCTGCCGTCGACGCCCTACGACGCAAAGGGCCTCTTGAAATCCGCAATCCGCGACGAGAATCCCGTAGTCTTCTTCGAAGACAAAATGATGTACAAGCTGAAAGGCCCGGTTCCGGAAGACGATTACACCATCCCGCTGGGCGTCGCCGATGTGAAACGCGCCGGCGACGATATCACCCTGGTTGCTACCAGCAGCATGGTGCAAGTCGCGCTGGGAGCGGCGATGATGCTGGAGAAAGAAGGCATCAGCGCCGAGGTCGTTGATCCGCGCACCACGTGGCCGCTGGATGAAAAAACTTTGATCGACTCGGCGAAGAAGACCTCGCGAGTGATTGTTCTCGACGAAGGCTACGGCCGCTACGGCGTTACTGCGGAGCTTGCCGCCGT
>Ga0185299_10000898_pt1 | contig 68556 bp, 51 predicted proteins | sample PaiPotPPA55metaG_FD_128002 | JGI IMG/M metagenome (GOLD analysis project Ga0185299, IMG submission 128002) | Iron sulfur acid spring bacterial and archeal communities from Banff, Canada, to study Microbial Dark Matter (Phase II) - Paint Pots PPA... ... | reverse complement strand
CCGTATTTTTGGCGTAAAATACTTATTTTCAATGATCTACATGCTGTTGCTGTCGGCAAAATATTCATAACAAAGGGGTTGTTGCTAAAATACTTATTATCAATAAATTAGACGCGCACGACTGTTTTGATTTCGTTCTTTTTTTATCTATATATTCAGTATACCGGTTTGAGCCTAACTCAGTGTCATGCGGATGTTGCTGATTAGTAAAGAGTTGGTTGCTTTGGGGGCTTGACAAGCGATTTTGCTGAGGTTTTTGCGAAAAGTATTTTTAAAGGGCGTCTGGCGCGGCTCTAGCCCAAGTGGGTTCTGCTTATCCGGGTTGTTTTCAGAAAGGCATTGGCGGTAGCGTAAGGAGTGCCTCGCTCGCAGTCTTCAAGGGCATCAGTTTCATCAGACCGAGTTGGAGATTCGCCATGAAAGCGGAGAGAAAGATCATCGTTTATATTGCGACGAGCGCGGATGGCTATATCGCGCGGCCAGACGGCGATGTCGAATGGCTCAATCGCCGGCCGGACACGGTCGATTACGGCATGACCAAGTTTTACCCGACGATCGACACTATCCTATGGGGACGCAAGACCTACGATTGGGTCCTCGCCTATCACAGAAAAAAGGGAAAGAAAAGCGGGATGTTCGACACGAAGCTCGCCAACTACGTGTTCTCGCGGAAACCGCCGAAGCGGGCGACGCCAGGTGTGGAATTCGTGTCGGAGCCGGTGACGGCATTTGCGCAGCGTCTGCGCGCCGCGCCGGGAAAACATATCTGGATGATGGGTGGCGGCGAGCTGATCGCCTCGTTCCTCGACGCCGGCGAGATCGACGAGTTCGACATCCACGTTATTCCCACGTTCATCGGTGAGGGCATTCCACTGGTGGCGCCGCGCCATCGGGACGTCCCGCTTCACTTGCGCTCAGCCAGGAAATATGGTGACGGCGTCGTCCGACTGCGCTACGAGGTTCTGAAGTCGCTCCCCTGAGGATGCGCCTCATCGCAACGCGTAGCATGAGTGCTGACCCACACAAACAGCAGATCCCTCCACTTCGCTGCGCTTCGGTCGGGATGACAAATTATGTCAATAATTTCAGACACAGGACCCTGGTAGGTATGGCTTGCGGGGCAGCGGTTCGGGAGTGGCATGATGTCCAGTTTCGCACGGGGATTTAGTGGCGGAATCAAGGTTGGTGTAGGTTGTCACTGACAAAAAAACAAAGACGGAATACAGCGGTCCTTCACTCCGTTGAGGATGACGGCTTCAAAGGAAAGGGCTGGGTGCATCCACATCGGATTCGCTCTAGCGGCGGGTGAAGTGTCTTCGTTTGGCGAGGAGCCAGAGCAGGATGGCGAGGGTGAGCCAGGCCAGCGAAGCGGTGGTGAGAGTCAGGATTGAGTTGTGGCTGGGTAGGAAGCGGTACAGGATGACGGCGAAGAGGGCCAGGGCGATAGCGCCGAGGAAGGTTCCTGCGGCATCGATGCTGGCGGCGGTGCGGCCGCGGTTGGTTCCGTCGTAGCCGGCTTTCTGCTTGCGTTGCTTTTCGTGGCTTTCGATAAGCGTGGCTGAGGCGGGAAAGATGGCGGGGAAGGCGAGGAAGAGGCCGCCGATGACCGGACCGTATCGCATGGCGATGAAGCCTGCTGTTGCGGTGACGATTCCTCCGAAGAGGAAGCGGAGCGCGTACTCGTGCGGTTTGGTTGATTTGAGTGAGGCGAAGTTTACTTCGACGATCATTCGTATTTACCTGCGCGCACATTTACCTGAGGCAGAGATGCCAGATGCCGAACGAGACCCCGAACCATACGGGAAGCAGAGCGAGAGTCACGGCCAGCGCAGGTGGCTTGAATCGGAAGAGTACCCAACTGACGGTTGCGACGTAGGCTGACATGGCGATCGCACCCGCGATCATGGAGCGAGCTTCGATGGCCGCGTAGAGTTTGCCGTTGTGGTGGATGGTGAGGCCGAGGGTGGCAAGGGCGATCGATGGCGCGGCGCCGAAGAGGCCGGCGAAGCTCTTGGGGCGGAAGATGTCGCCGAGGATGGCGAAGAGGCTGACGACTGTGCCGCCGATGAGGAAGCGGAGGACCAGGTCTGTCATGACATGCTTCGTGAGGTAGATTGTGGTGTGGACTGCGGCTTGGGCATGTGTGGGCTCATGGATTCACGCCGCCTTCTGGGCCTGCTTGACGAGGCGGAGCGCTTCGGGGGCGTCCTTGCAGCCGAGCAGTTTGTACTGTTTGCCTTCGAGCTGGTGGTAGTTGACGAAGAAGTCTTCGAGCTCTTTGACGAAGTGTCTGGGGAGGTCGGCGAGTTTTTTGATGTTGGCGTACATGTGGTTGGCCTGCGCGATGGCGACGAGGCGGTCGTTGCGGATGCGTTTTTTGCCGTCGACCTGCGCGCCTTCGATGACGCCGATGAGACGGGCGGGGACGAGGACTCCCGGGTAGGCGGGCTCGTCCATGAGGAGGAGGACGTCGATGGGATCGCCGTCGCCGGCGAGGGTGCGGGGGAGGAAGCCGAAGTCGTAGGGGAAGGCCATGCCTGCGGGAAGTACCTTCTTGAGCGAGAAGATCTCCTGGTCGGGGTCGAAGCTAAATTTGTTGCGGCTGCCTTTGGGGGTTTCGATGATGACCTGAAGGGTGCCGTCTTTCTTGTCGATGGGCTTGAGCTTCGTGGGGTCTGCTAGGGACTTCGTTGGTTTGTGCTTTGCCACCTGGTCTCCTTTGTTACAGGAATGTCAATTAGGAGATGGGGTGGGTGAGGGAAAGGTTGTTTTGAGGCTTGTCGGTGTATGTCCGACAACTCAGTGGCCGGATTTTGGGAGTGCGGTTCGCTTCGCGAATGCCCACATCTCAAGATCGAGATATGGGGCGCCCGGTTTGGTGGCGGTCTGGGGAGTTACAGGTGGTAGAGGTGGTCGGCTCCTAAGGATGAGTCGTTTTCGTCAGCGCTGGAAGGGGGACGAATTATCAGATGGTAATTCTGCACCATTGTCTTATGATGCAACTTGTCTTGAAGGACGTAATGGAACGTGTTTTCCGGACCTGAAAGGGAACAGTGAACGCAACATCCTCGGGGAAGCAGGGCCGGTTGTGCTGGGTGTTACCTGATGCAGCGCGTGGTTTCGTACTTTCCTCTCTGGTGTCACTCTCACCTCTGGTTCCATTGCCAGCCGCGGCCCAGAAGGCTGCCGCAGCTGCTTCGACTTTGCGCGCGCCGCAGTTAGTGGATATTACGGCTTCGACCGGCATTCGTTTTGAGCATCTATCCAACCCGGAACTGAAGTATATTGTCGAGTCGATGGGCGGCGGCGTGGCGCTGCTGGACTATGACGGCGATGGCTGGCTCGACATCTACTTCACGAACGCTCCGAGTGTGGCGATGGGGCTTGAGGGTAAGAAGGCCCGCAGCGCGCTCTACCACAATAATCACGACGGCACGTTTACGGATGTAACCGACAAGGCGGGCGTGGGGTATCCGTGCTGGGCGATGGGGGTGGCCGTTGGAGACTACAACAACGACGGGCGACCCGATCTGGTGGTGAGCTGCTTCGGCGGCGTGGTGCTGTATCGCAACAATGGCGATGGGACGTTCACCGATGGGACGAGGGCCTCGGGGCTCGACAAGGACAGGGGCTGGGCGACCGGTGTTGCCTTCGGCGATTACGACGGCGATGGTTTTGTCGATTTGTTTGTGCCTCACTACGTTGATCTCGATTTGAAGGACCTGCCGACGTTCGGTTCGAAGATAACGTGCCGATATCACGAGATTCCGGTGCAGTGCGGGCCGCGGGGGTTGAAGGGTTCTGCCGACGCGCTGTATCACAACAACGGCGACGGGACGTTTACCGAGGTGGCGAAACAGGCGGGCGTTGACGATGCGAAGCGATTCTACGGGCTGACGGCTGTGTGGTCGGACTTCGGCAACGGCGGCAAGGTCGATCTATTTGTCGCCAACGACGGCGAGCCGAACTATCTCTACAAAAACAACGGCGATGGCACGTTCAAGGAGCTCGGGTATGAATCCGGCGTCGCGCTGAGCGAAGACGGTACGGAACATGCCAACATGGGCGTCGCGCTGGGCGACTATATGCACACGGGCCGCATGAGTGTCTTTGTCTCACACTTCAGCGACGAGTACGCGGTACTGTATCGCAACGAGGGGGAGCTGAATTTTTCCGATGTGTCGCATGCTTCAGGCGTCGCTCAGCCCACGATTCCGTTTGTGGGGTGGGGCGACGCGTTTGTGGATCTCGACAACACGGGCTGGCTTGACCTGGTGCTGGTGAATGGGCACGTGTATCCGCAGGTTGACAACGCGAGGCTGGGCACGATGTACAAGGAGCCAAAGCTGGTGTTTCAGAACCAGCGCGATGGCACCTTCAAGGACGTCAGCGCGCAGGCGGGCGGGGCGCTGGCGGTACCGCAGGTCAGCCGCGGGCTTGCGGTGGGCGATCTGTTCAACAGCGGGAGACTCGACATCGTGGTCGAGAACCTGACGGGTGGACCGATGATCCTTGAGGCGAAGAGCCCTGCGGAGAACCACTGGGTGAGCTTCCAGCTCGAGGGCAGCACGTCGAACCGGCTGGCGCTGAATGCCCGCGTGTATGTCACGACTGGCTCGATGCGGCAGATGGATGAAGTTCGCAGCGGCGGAAGCTATCTCTCGCAGAGCGACCTTCGGTTGCACTTCGGGTTGGGCGATGCGGCTCGGATTAATTCGGTTGAGGTACGGTGGCCGAACGGGGCGACGCAGACCTTCAAGGATGTTGCTGCCGACCGGTTCTATCGGGTGAAGCAGGGCGGTGTGTTGACTTCTTCCGGACGTTGATGCTTTCGAGACCTGCTTACAGGTGGTAGATGCGGTCGGCTCCGAGGACTAAGAGCAGGGTAATGGCGGCGATGGCGACTTCGCCTACGGCTCCTACGAGGAAGGGGCGGGCGCCTTGTTTGAAGAGGTCTTTGAGGTTGGTGCGGAGGCCTACTCCAGCGAAGGTAAATAGGAAGGCCCAGCGGCTTAGGTTTCCGAGAGCCAGGAGTTGGGGTTTGGTGAAGCCCAGAGTGGCTAAGTGCGGGTTGGTGGACGCACCCAGCGTGGCGAGCAGTGAGATGACGAGGAAGCCGAGGACGAACTTGGGGAATTTTTGCCAGAGGAAGGCGGCCTTGTTTTCGAGTTGTTTCGTGGCGGCGCGGCTGGCTAGGCCCTTGCGTACCCACTGGATGGCGTAACCCAGGACTACGAAGCCGATGAGGGCGTTGCGGCAGGTCTTAGCGAGGACGGCGTACTTGCCGGCGGCGTCGGAGTAGAGGGCCCCGGCGGCGGTGGCTTCGGCGGTGTTGTCGACGGCTAGGCCGGCCCAGAGGCCGTAAGCGTGGTCGCTCATGTGCAGGGCGTGGCCGATGAGCGGGAAGGTGAAGAGGGAGAGCGCGCCGAGGGCGAGGATGGCGGCGATGGCGGTGGAGGAGTCCTCTTCGTCGGCGTCGATGGCGCCCTGGGTGGCGATGATGGCGGAGACTCCGCAGACGCTGGAGCCTACGGCCAGGAGGGTGGTGAGTTGCGGGCCGAGATTGAAGGTGCGGCCTAGCCAGGTCATAAATGTCAGCGAGAACGCGAACGCGATGAAGACTAAGCCGAGCGAGATTCCGCCGAGTTTGAGAACGTCGCCCAAGATGAAGCGCGCGCCGAGCAGGATGATGCCTACTTTGAGCCAGAAGTCATAGGTGGCGACGCCGGCGCGGAAGATGCGAGGGACGCCGACGGTGTTGGCGATGATGATGCCGAAGAGGATGGCCCAGAGAACGTACTCGATGTTGGGGAAAGTGATGTGGCGGGCTTTGGTCCAGGTGTTGAGGAAGTGCTCGACGAACTTGCCGGCGTAGCCGACGACGAGGAGGAGCGCGATGCCGGGGAGGAGGCCGAGGAGGGTGGAGCGCTCGGCTGGGCCGCGGCCCGGGGCGTGGGGCGGGTACTCGGTGCGTAGGTCGGGGAGGTTGGTGGAGGTGGCCATGAGGGGCTCCTTGGAGTTTCTCCTTGGTGCGGTTTTTTGCTGCTTGCGGCTGCTGGTGACTGACCCCACGATTCCCTTCGGGGATCATGGGGCACCCTACCAGGCGATGGATTTGAGCAGGCCGAAGCGGATGAGGAGGCCGAGGGCGGCGGCGAGGAGAATGGCCCAGGCGTCGGTGGAGAGGCGGAGGGTTGGGCGGGTGCTTGGGGTGGACATGTGAGTCTCCTTAAGGGAAGCGCGAGGCACACGACAGAACGTGTGGGGCGACTGCTATGAGTTTTTTAGAGAAGGGTACGGCGCAGGAAGGACTAGCTACAACAACAGCGTGTAGGCATGAGGTACAGGGTCGCGAGTTGGCGGGAGACCGTCATGTGGGATTAAGTGTATACCAGATCGGGTGGGCTGGCGAGGATGGCCGCTCAGGTGGGGAGGAGGCGTGCTGCTTTGGCCTCGGCACGTTGGCGCAACCGTTCGGCCCTCAGGTGGAGCTTTCCGGCGAGGGGAGTGTCTTCGGGGAGGCTGCGGTGAACTTCTTCGAGGAGCATGAGATAGTCGTGCCAGGCGCCGGTGGTCTGCTGAACGTCGTTGAGACGTTTTGCGAGGCTGGCGGCGGCTTTGGAGGCTTCGCTGCCGATCTCGGCGATGTAGCGTGCAGTCTTGCAGGCCTTGCGGATGGAGTGGAGATCGTCGTCGCTGTGAAGATCGAGGCCGTGGACGGCGGTGGCTAGCCACTTTTGGGCAGCGTCGGCGACACCTCCTCCGCTCAGGTCGAGATTGGCTTTGGACGCTAACGTTGTTTCGAGTTTGTCGAGCGCGCGCAGGATCTCCTGTTCGTCTTTCGCGATGCGCTGTTGCAGCTTTTTGGCTTCCTTCTTCCTCGCAGCATCTAGATATTGGTCAAGATGAGCGGTGTCGCTGATCGTTTTGTATGCGCTGAGCAGGTCGCGGTGAACGTCGAGGTCGCGGACCCGGCCGGCGGCGCGGCGAAGTCTGCGGAGGGATTTTCTGAAGGCTCTGGATTTCTTTGGCAGGGGAGAAAGGTCGGCGGTAGTGATCAGAAGTTCGAGCGCAGCCTCCATACGGCGTGTTGTGGAGCGAAGATGATGGACGGGTTTGGGTTTTGGTGCTTCCGCACACTTGGCCATAGCGGCCTTCAGCATGAGGGAGTGGCGAAGAAAGGTGACGACGGGTTGAGGCATCTGGCACCTGCATTTAGAGAGATGCACATTCGCCTGCCGTGGCCGCAAGACCCCGGACACGGGATTGAAGGCAAAGTTGTGCGCAACCGGGGTGGTGAATGGGGGTTCAGTGAGATGTAAGCAGGAGGTTGTTATGAAACTCACGAGCGTAAAGTCGATGGTAATGAAGGGCGTAACGGTTGGTCTGGTCGCGGGCGCGGTTGCGCTGGCGGCTCCGGCGAAGGCTGAGGCACAGCAGTTTGCCGTGGGCGTTCAGTTCGGTGCGCCGGGGTATGGGTATTACGCTCCGGGTGACTACTATGCTCGGCAGCGGTATGAGGAGCTTTGCCGGGAGCGTGCCTTCGAAGCACAGCGGCAGCAGGCGTGGGCTCAGCACGAGGCTTTTGAGCGCCACGAGGCCTATGGACGTTTTGGGTACGGAGACCGTGATCGCGATCGGCGCGACCATGACGATCATCGCGATTGGGATCGGCGGTAGTCCTTTGATATAGAGCTTTGACGAGGTTCAGTGGGCCGGTTGCGGAGAGGTTTCCGCGCCGGCCTTGCTGCGTAATGATCGGGTGTTTGGTGCGGTGCGGGTGACTGGTGACTTACCCCACGATTCCCTCGGACTTCGTCCTTCGGGGATCATGGGGCACCCGTGTTGAGGGGTTGGTAGTAGCGGGTTTCGGGTTGGGCGCAGCCTTCGCACAGAACTTTGCCTTCGCGATGGATCTCGCGGTCGTAGTTGATGCCTTCGCCGCATTGCTCGCAGGTGATGCGGGCGGATTTGTAGCCGGGCATCTCGCGGGGGTGGATGGGGACTGCGACCCACTCTTCGCTGAAGAGGTCTGCGATTGGAAGCTCGCGGTAGGCGAGCATCTGCTGCTGGTTTTTGTTTTCGATTTGAGGATAGAGGTCGCGGGCGCGCTGCTTGGAGGATTCGAGGGCGGCGATGCGGATAGCTTTGTAGACGGGGGTGTCGCCTTGCGGTGCCAGCGGCGAAGCGAGGTCGACGAAGGTGGCGGCCATCTTGCCCCAGTCGCGGAATTTGATGGCGCGCTTGCCGAGACGGCAGCCTGTGACTACCGCTATGGCGTCGGTGGCGCAGCGGTCGATCTCGATGAAGGTGACGAGGCGTTTGCGGTCTTTTGGATTTACGAGGCCTTTGGGGTCTTCGATGCCGAGGCGCTCGCAGCCGAGCATGGCCAGGCGGACGCCGAGGATCTGACCGGCGCAGAGGTGGCCGTGGGCGACTTCGGCTTCGCGGAGGAGAGCGTCGAAGGTCTGCATAAATTGATGATACTGCTAGGGCCCGGTTGCGTGTTTTCCGGGGATTTGCACGACGTTGTGCGGCGGAGGTAGTATTCGCGGATAGTTTTTGGGTTCCGAGGTGATGGATGACAGATTTTGCGACGACGATCGGGATGGTTTTGAAGCAGAAGAGCGGGCCGGTTGCGTCTATCAGGCCTGATGCCTCCGTCTATCAGGCGATTGAGATGATGGCGGAGAGGCAGATCGGCGCGCTGCTGGTGATGGAGGCAGGCGTGCTGATCGGGATCATCTCCGAGCGCGACTATGCTCGCAAGGTGATTCTGCAGGGGCGGTCATCGAAGGAGACGCACGTGTCCGAGATCATGAGCAGTCCGGTGATCTCGGTCACGCGGCAGCATACGGTGGGGGAGTGCATGCGCATCATCACGAAGAACCGCATCCGGCATCTTCCGGTGGTGGAGAACGGTGTTGTCCTTGGGGTGGTTTCGATCGGCGATCTGGTGAACTCGGTCATCTCCGAGCAGGAGATGACGATTCGGCATCTTGAGGCGTATATCTCCGGTACGGCTACGATTTAGGCGAGAGCTGCTGGTGTTCGTCCGTGGGTGGCTGCGGAGATTGCAGCTTCTCGTAGGCATCGAGCGCATCGTGCAGGCGGTTGAAGATCCATGACGGACCGATGGCTTCGGTCAGATGGTGGCGGTCGAAGTCTGCTTTGGTGGTCCAGGGTAGACGAGCGAAGCCGAAGGCGACTCCCGCATTTGCAAGATATTTCTTCAGCTCCTCGATGACCCGCGCTGCGCTGTAGTCAACGTCGGTGATGGCTTCGGCGTCGACGATGAGCCAGCGGACTTGGGTCGGCGAGGGGGTTGGCGAGGGACCGACAATGGCGCGAATCTCATCGGAGAATCGGCTGGCGTTCGCGTAGTAGAGCGCTGCTCCGAAGCGGTACAGGACCAGTCCCGGCCTGGTCATGGCGCCTGTGACCGGCGGAATCAGCTTCCATGTTCCATCACTGTCGGAGACCATGACGCCGCAGCGCGGATGGTAGCTGTGGTGCACGATGCGGAGCAGGGACATGATCATCGCGAGCACTATACCCTGCTCGACGCCGACGACAACCACGACGATGGCGGTGGTCAGAGCCAGCGCATATTCGGCGGGACTCTCTTTGCGAATGTCCTGCAGGCTGCGCAGGTTGATCATCCGGATGGCGACGAGAAATACCAGAGCGCCGAGCACGCAGTGGGGAAGGTACTGCAAGGGTTTGGTGAGAAAGAGCAGAACGAGCGCGACTACGGCTGCCGTGATGACCTGGGCGATCTGGCTTTGGGCGCCGTCGTCCTCGAGCATCGCGGTCTGGGTGGGGCTGCCGTTGACGACGAAGGTCCCGCTGAGAGCAGCGGCGGCGTTGGCGGCAGAGAGGCCGACGAGATCCTGGTCGGCGTTCAGCCGTTGATGGTGGCGGGTGGCATAGATGCGGGAGGTTGCCGCGCTCTGGGTGAGGATCATGAGGGCGCACGATCCGGCGACGGAAGCCAGCGGGAGAACGTCGCTCCAGTGCACGCTGGGCCATCCGAGATGCGGCAGACCACCGATGACAGGGCCTATGGTGGTGATGCCGTGTCCGGGGAAGTTCCAGATTGCGCTGGCTGCTGTGGCGCCGACGACAGCCAGCAACGAGCCGGGTACTTTGGGGGCGAATCGGCGAAGAGCAAAGACGGTGACGAGCACGGCGACGGTGACGAGCATCGTGGGCAGATGCACTTTGGGGAGACCGCGGCCGACTTCGTAGAGTTGGAGGACAGTTCGGCGGGAGATGGTTTCAATGCCGAGCATCTGACCGAGAACCGAGATGCCTACTTGAAATCCAATCCCGGTGAGAAAGCCGACGAGCACGGTTTGCGAGAGGAAGTCGGCGATGAAGCCGAGCTTGCATAAGCGCGCGAGTAGTAAAAAGCCGGCGGTGAGCAGCGCGGCCAGACCCGCCAATGCGACATAGCGTGCACTGGCTGCGGGCGCCATGCCGGCGAGTCCGCTGCGAAGAATGGCCGCGGTGGCAGAGTCGGCTGCGACGACTAGGTAGCGTGAAGAACCGAAGGTGGCGAAGGCGAGAAGCGGCAACAGCAGGCAGTAAAGGCCGGTGACGATGGGCATTCCGGCGATGCGGGTGTAACCCAAGGCTTGCGGGATGTCCATCGCCGCGAAGACCACGCCGGCAAGTGCATCACGCACAGCGCCGGCTCGCTTCACAGGTTTTATTCCCTGGAACAGACTTAGCAAATCGAAACTCCTACATGGCGGACGATGCAACGGCTGCACGACGGCAATGCTTCTGCACAACGCCTTTGCGTAATGCGAATCGAGGTTGATGCTAAATCAAATTTCCGAGAATTTTTGAGGAATGCTCGGGGTGGCGGGTTGGACAGTGTCCTGTGTCTAAAATTAGCGACATTCTCGCGACGCGTAGCATGAGTGCCAATCCGCACAAACAGCAGATCCCTCCACTCCGCGATGGACGATAAAACTGTCCATCGCTCCGGTCGGGATGACACGTTCTATGTGGTGAATTATCGACTCAGGATACTAGTTCTCCTCGGGGCCTTCGTTCTCTTCGAGGATGGAGGCGGTGCCGACGACGTCGTAGGTAGTGGGTTCGCCGCCGGTTGGCTTCAAGGTGACGCGCATGGGCAGGCGCTGCCACAGTGCAGGCTGGCAGACGGGAATGAAGTGGTTGCTCTGGGGCCACGGGCCGATCTGCTTCTGGACTACGGCGCGGCGCGCTCCAAGCTGGGCGAGGATGGCGAAGAGGCCGCCCTTGGCTGTGGTGGCGATGCCGCAGTAGGCGGCGTAGTCGCGGAACCAGACCACGTCGGAGACGGCGGCGTCGAAGTCGGGCAGATGCAAGGCGGTGATGTGGCCGGTGATGCGGTCGACAGAGAGCCAGGGGCCGGGTTGCCAGATCCAGCGCGGAGCGGCGTCGGTGGGCAGAGAGTCGTTGAGGCGAAGGGCGCGGCGAACGGTGAAGGTGCGATCGGTGATGTCGTGGATCTCGCCGGTGGTCCACTCCTTCTGTCGGTCATCGACGAAGAGCGGGCGAATTTTGAGAGAAGAGGTTTCGTCGGTTTTGGTGTCGGGGGTGGCGTCAGGCTGAGTGTAGGGGACCTTGCGGTAGGGGCCGAGGGTGACAGTGTGGACCTTGGGAACTGCGGCGAAGAGCGGGTGCGTTGAGGAAAACGCGCATAACGCCAGTAGAAAGAGCGTGCGGACGAGACGAAGTGTGTGCGGGGAGGGGCGTGAAGGTCGCGGAGTCAAACTCAAGAGATAGGGCTCGCTGGGGAGAATTCAATTGCTGTCATGCTACGCGACGGGCCGTGTTTTCTGCACGATATGTACGAAGGGAGGCGTAACACTTTTGAGGGGTGGAAGAAATGGGAGGACTGCGGGAAGAAAATTCAAGTCGCAAGGAAAGATGTACGAGGTATTGAAAAAGTTACGGAAACTGTGAAATAGATTGTGAATCCGGGCCAATATACAGGCCTGCACAGAGTAGTATCGTTGAAAGAATACGTGCTGCCCCAGGTGGTGGCGCGTGCGAGAAGATCGCGGCGAGACCATTTGATGCAGTACGAAAGGACATGAACAGATATGTGGAAACCGAATCAGACCGGAAGCAACACTCCCTCAACTCCTGAACCGGTGCGTCCGTCGACGCCTGCGACGAACTTTGAGGCAAGCCCCACTCGACCAGCGACGGTCGGCGCCGCTGCGGCGTCTGCTGTACCGACGGGCGAGCAGGCCACCATCGGCAAATCCCTGATCGTCAAGGGAGAGTTGACGGGATCGGAATCGCTGTACATCGACGGCAAGGTCGAAGGCGCGATCAATCTGCCGGGTAATCGGGTGACGGTTGGCCGCAATGGACAGGTGGCGGCAAACATCGTGGCGCGCGAGATTGTCGTGCTGGGTAAGGTGCGCGGCAACTGCCAGGCGAGCGATCGCGTGGACATTCGCAGCGAAGGCTCGCTGACCGGCGATGTGATCGCAGCGCGCATCTCCATTGAAGATGGCGCGTTCTTCAAAGGCGGCATCGACATTCGCAAGCCCGGCGGAACGGATCTGAAGGGTGGTACGGCTACGCCGGTATCGTCCGAGCCAGTTACTGTCGACGCTTAGCACGAATTCGTAATGAATTTTTCGCGAGTACGACGGCCCCGCGCCTGATGCCGGGGCCGTTTTGCGTCTAGCTAGAGCGGATGAAGCGGAAGATTGCGAATTACCGTGAAGACGGCAGCCACGATGAGTGAGGCGTAGGTGACGATGGGCGGAGGCTGAGGCCAGCGGACGGGTCTGCGTCGCAGGAAGCGGTGGTAGCAAAGGATGCCGTAGGTGGCGGCGAAGGGGAGCAGCAGCGTAACGAGGGCGTTGAAGTATATTGCCTCGATGAGATGTCCACTCAGCAGAGCCGCGAGTGCGCGTGTGGCTCCGCAGCCGGGACATTGCAGGTGAAGGTATTCGTGGATGGGGCATCGGGGATAAAAGCTATTCTGCGCGGGGGGATAGCGCAGCAGAACGGTTGCAGCGAGCGCGACGACAGCCAACGGCGCAGCCGCTCGCACTATATTTGCGATGCGGCTGTGGGTGGAGATCATCGTATGGGGTTCCGGTAACGGAGCGCAGCCTTTTGCTGGTTGATCTCGTTGAGTTTGTATTGGAAGTAGATGCCTCCGAAGAAGAAGGTCATCACTGCGCTGAGTCGGAGGCCGAGTGGCTCGGGGCCGTTGAAGTGCTGTTCGAGCGTGTCGCGTAGAGTGAAGCGGGCGATGAGACGAACGACCCATGAAGCCAGCCAGAGAAGGTTGCCGAGCACGCTCCGGTGATATTCGTGATGGTGGGCTACAGCGATGAAGATACCCCACGAGCCTCCGAGATGGAGCACTATCAAAACCGTGGCGATGATGTAGTACATCAGAGCTTTGCTGGCGGGTTGAACGCGGTTTGCCCAGGAGGCGACGATCAGGTTCCAGACGATGACGAAGATGCCGCAGGTGAGGAAGCCAAGGAGCAGTTCGAGACCCCAGTTCAGATTGGGCGGGTCGGGGTATGCCACGCCCGGTTGTTGTGGATATGCGGCAGGCGTCACGGGGATCGTGGCTGTAGGCGCTCCTGCGGCGCCGAGGATCTGAGCGACGGGCAGCCAGTCGGGCATGTCTTCGCTTTTGGCAAGGTCGGTCGGCAGGACGTTGCCCGAGGCGACGTAGCGCTGGAGGTCTTCGAGGGTGTAGGGACCGTACATCTGTCCGTTGCGGGAGACTTGATAGGTCATGCGAAGCTCCGTGACGCCCGGGTTGCGGCGCTTTCTCGTTATCTGGTTATCTCGTTATCTGTAGACCAGCGAAATATCTACAGACCGATGAAATCACGGACTGCGGTTCTGCACAACAGATTCAGTTGGGGAGGGAGTGCAGGGTGTCGTGTTAGTAAGGTCATAGGCTTGAGAGCGAATTCCTATCAGGAAATCGTTTCCAGTCGTTGCCTCAGGCTGTCGGTGCGGGAGTGCCTTCGCCCGATGTGATGTTGTGGCGGGGCGTTAGATGATCTTGTGATCGACGCTGTCGAGCTGCGTATCTTTCGCCGCGCGGCTCAGCAGGATGCGTAGATCGGTGACCTTGTTCAGCGTGAAGGCAGGGGGCGCTGTGGGCGCGGTGACGGCGATGAAGTCGGCGCGGTTGACCTCTTCGAGGTAAAAGCTGGGGCGTTGGTCGGGTGTAGCGGGCTGAATCTCGACGTGACTCATCTCGAGATTGGTGACGTGGCGCAGAAAGAAACCCTGCGAGGGCGTCGTGGGGCCGAACATGCCTGGGTCGGGATATTTGTCGGCATTTTCCGGCATGACGATTTTGGCGCCGTCGGCAGAGCCGCCGCCCTGATGCTGGATGTAGACGTTCGATATCTTGACGTCGCGGATGGGAAAGTCCGGGATGCCGCTGAGGATGGAGGAGATGTGCGGGACGGTGTTGTAACTGACGAGATTGTTGACGACGATGCGCTGGAGGGTCCCGACCTTTGTGCTTTCTTTAGGACCGCGCAAGCGGGCGCCGAGACGCCAGAACAGCGGGGCGCTGACGACGTCGCGCATGGTGATGTTGGAGATGGCGATGTCTTCGCAGAGTGCTCCGTCTTCGCTTTCGAGAGCGAGTCCCATGCAGCCGTCGAAGACGCAGTTGGAGATGGTGATGTTTTTGAAGCCGCCGTTGGATTCGGTGCCGCATTTGATGCGGCCATTGCGGGCGAGGCGTGGGACGTCAGGGCCGAATTTCTTGTAAGTGCCATCCAGCATGGTGCCGAGTTCGTAAGAGCCGGCGACGTAGCAGTTGGTGATGGTCAAGTTCTCGGTGGCTCGGGCGTAGCCGAGAGCATAGCTGGACTTGGGGCAGATGGCGTCGTCCCAGGGAGAGTTGACGAAGCAGTTGGAGACGCGGACGTTGCGGCAGCAGTCGATGTCCATGCCGTCGCGGTCGGTGTCGATGGTGAGGTTGTCAATGGTGAGGTTGTCGACGCCGGTGAGGAGCAGCCCGAAGTGGCCGCCCTTGAGGACGGAGAAATCGCGGAAGAGGACGTTGCGGCAGTTCTTCAGCGCGATGGCTTTGTTGCCTACGCCGGGCTGTTCGGCCTGAAACATGGTGTAGTTGCCGCGGGGTGGGCGGACTAATGGGGCCGCTCCGGCGGGACGCTGGGGTGCGTTGGCCGGAGGAGCACCGGGGGGACGGCCTGGACCAGCGCCAAAACTAAGACCCTTGCCGTAGATAAGACCGGGGCCAGTGATGGAGACGTCGTTGATGCCCTCGCCCCAGATAAGAGAGTTGTGCCAGTGATTGTGGCCGTAGTCCTGGTAGGCGTCCCACGCGGTGTTGGGTTCGGCTGCGTCGTAGGTGCCGCCGTTGTAGCCGGTGGTTGCATTGGGTAGAGGCGAGTCAGCGGCGAGGATGGTCGCGCCCTGCGCAAGATGGAGCGCGACGTGACTCTTGAGGCGAATGGAGAAGCAGAGCCACGTCCCGGCGGGGAAGAGCACAGTGCCTCCGCCTGCGGCTGCCGCGGCTTCGATTGCCTTGTTGATTGCGGGTGTGTCGACTGCCTTGCCGTCGCCAACTGCGCCGTAGGTACGGATGTCGAAGATGCCTTGCGTCGCTGCCGTGCCTGAGGGTTTCGGGGCGGCATAGGCTGCAGGTATCGCGGTGGCAGCTGCGGCGGCAAATCCCATGCCACCGAATCGGAGGAGTTCGCGCCGGGCAGAGTTGAAAGAATCCATAGGATTGTCATGCTAGCAGACGCATTGTATGGATTGAAAGTGTTTCTGATCACGAATGCTCATGCCTTAGGTGATTCACCCAAGCTGCTCATGCGCAAAGATTCCGCCCTGTCGACGCCGGAATGCATTGCGCACGAGTAGTAGTTGTCGCGGTTAGAAGTGGTAGATCAAGTCGCCGGCAAGAGTTCCCTGGCTTTTCTTGGTCGGTGCTCCCTGGACGCCGCCGGTAAAGGGGCTGTCGTAGGCTGGGCGGTCGTAGGAGTGCTCAAAACGAAGCTCCGGACGGAACGTTACCGTGCTGCCCAGCCAGAAATTGAAGCCAACCAGATGTTCACTGTACTTGGTTGCTGTGCCGGTCCGCTGGCCGCGGAGGTCATCGACGAACTCGTTGCGGATGATCAGCGCAGCGTGGTGATGATCGAACTCATGCAGAGTGTAGTTGACGATCGCGTAGTCGGGGGCATAGCAGTGGGTTGCGAGCGGATTGCACTGTGCGCCGTTTGCTCCGTTGATCGGAGCCGGCGAGACGATCTCCCCATAATTTGCGCCGATATTCGCGTTCGAACCATAGCTGATGCATGGAGACAATCCGTAGCACAAGTTTGGAACATCCCGCTCGTACTGATACCAGGCCTCGGTGTCCGTGTGCCAGGTCGCATTGATCTTGTGATACCAGGTCAGGTAGTAGGCGGCGAGGTTGTTATACGCATACTTCGCGGAGTTGAGCGAGTTGGCACAGAAGTAGAGATTATCTCCTCCATCCTTCCACGTATAGCCCGCACACGCGTTTCCCGTCAGCTTGGCGTTGCTGATCCATGGGGCACTCTCGCAGCCTGCTGAGACACCGGCCTGCACTGTCCAATGCGAATTGATCTTTGTGGTTACATTGACACCGTGTTGGGTATAGCAGTCAAAGGTGTAAAGGATCGAGTGACTATAGGTGTAGTTGTTTGGAGCCAGTTGGGCTTCAATATCCGGCAGTGAGATATAGCGTCCGATACGCACGTCGGTTCCCTGGCCGATCTTAGGAAGGTAGAGATCGAAGTAGTACATCGGTTCGTCGAACCCGTAGGTGTTCCCGGCTCCATGAGAGAGCAGCTGCTGGCTGAAGATTCCTTTGGCCGTAGTATAGCGGTAGTCGAGTCCGTAAAGGCTGGTCAGACGAAAGCCCCAGTCGATGTGCTCCTTCTGCACCGTGTTGGGCAGACGCTCGATGTAGAACGCGGCCTGGTTCAGTTGGATCGAGTTGGGGATGACGTCGTAGGCGGTTTCGTTATTGGCGTACCTGCCCTTGTTGGATGTGCTTGCGTTGCCGCCGATATCGATCCATCCATAAAACTTGAGCCGGCTCTGATTTTCATTCACTGCCTGCATCAGCATGTAGGATTGATAGTCGGGTGCGCCGATGACGACCGTCCCGCCTAGCGGCCAGTCTGCGCCAGGAAACGGAGGCGAGCTAAGGGGAGCAGGAGTTCCTCGGCGCTCCGGCGCAGGTGGATCAGGCGCGCCGCTGGAATCGACCGTCCAGTCGTCAAGATAAGCATGCCCGAGTCGCGTCATAAAGCCACGCTTTACCGGAGCTGCTGGTGGTTTCGAGGTTTCATGGAGAACAGCCTGTGCCGGGTCGCCATCCTGCAACGAGTCAATCACGGACTGTCCTATGGCGAAGGCTGAGGGGGAGGAGTTTGATGGTGCTGGATTCACGAGCGTTGTGGTTTGGCTCTGCGCTTCAGTGGAGACCGTAAACAGAAGGAAAGTCAGGATGCTGACAGGCAACAGGCAAGCAGACAGTTTACGCATGGATAGAACTGCTGCCTCCTTGATTCGCAGCAATATCCCATGGGACACCCTTATGCATAAAGAGTCCGTAGTAAAGCCATAAAGAACTTATAAGGAGGCTAGAAATCGTCGTTGCCGGTTGGGCGAAAGCGATAGCCGATCCATGGTTCGGTGACGATGTAGGTAGGCTCTTCGGAGAGCTCGATTTTTTTTCGCAATTGGCCGATGGTGACACGCAGATACTCGGGCTGATCGGCGTTGGTACCCCATACTGCATGGAGCAGAGCGCGGTGCGTGAGAACCTGCCCGGGGTGCTGGGCGAGACAGACTAGAAGGTCGAACTGTTTCGGCGTCAGGTGCGTGTCCTGGCCGCGAACTACCACGCGATGCTGCGGTATGTCGATGAGGAAGTCGCCGCCTTTGATAATTTGTGGAGTTTCACTGTTGTTCGCGGTGGTGCGGCGAAGTTGAGCGCGGACGCGGGCCTGTAGCTCCTGAATGCTGAAGGGCTTGGTAACGTAGTCGTCGGCGCCTGCATCGAGCGCTTCAACTTTCACGAGGTCCTGATTACGGACCGACAGAACAATGATGGGAATCTGCGAAACAGCGCGGATCTCGCGGCACAGCTCAACACCGTTCATCTGCGGCATGGAGACGTCGGTGATGACGAGGTCCGGCTTCCATGCGTGGACGGCTTCCATCCCCTCGACGCCATTGGCAGCGATGCGCAACGAGTGGCCCTGCGTAGAGAGTGCCGTACGCAGCACACGTGTAATCTGGGGTTCGTCATCGACGATGAGAATCTTCGCCGGTTGATCGTGCTCATTTTGTTTCATTCGCGCTCCGCGTGCTGCGTGACGATGTGGACATCGACGTTAGGTGATTCCTTCAGGAAGTGTTGGATTGCCCAGTAGTAGAGGTATTTGCGGAAGCCATGGACGGCTGTGCGGCCGAAGACGACGTGCGTGATGCGTTTCTCGCGAACGAAGCTCGCTGCCGTGTGAGCGACGCTCTTGCCCTTGATGGTGATTACCTCTGCATTCAGGTTGCGCGCAAACTGCATGTTGGCCGCGAGCGTTCTCTTTTCTTCTTCTGGGAGGTCTTCGTCGGTGTCGACGTGTAGGACGAAGAGCTCGCCGCCGACACCCTCGGCGACCCGCGCGCCGCGCGCGATCAGCATCTGCGAGGAGCTGTTGGAACTGATGCAGACAGCAACGCGTTCGCGGACGGCCCAGTGAGCATCAATGTGCTTCGCGTCCATGTAGGCGGTCAGCGTGCGGTCTACGGCCTTGGTCACATGCTGAAGGGCGAGTTCGCGGAGTGCGATTAGGTTTCCGCGACGAAAGAAATTGGCCAGGGCCTTTTCGGCGCGGTCGACACCGTAGATATCACCGCGGCGCATGCGGGTTTGGAGCGCCTCCGGCGTCAGGTCAGCCATCACAATCTCATCGGCGCGTTGTACCAGCCAGTCGGGAACGGTTTCGCGAATTTGAATGCCGGTCACGCTCTGAACTGTGGGCGCGACGCTCTCGATGTGTTGCACGTTCATGGTCGCGAGGACGTCAATATTGGCAGCAAGCACATCGAGCACATCTTCATAGCGCTTGCGGTGCTTGCTGCCTTCGATGTTGGTATGGGCGAGCTCATCGATCAGGACGATCTGCGGTTTTCGCGCGATGATGCCGTCAACATCCATCTCCTCAAAGGCGACGCCCTTATAGTCGATTTTCTTTCGGGGTATTTTTTCGAGTTGTTCGGCCAACTCTGCGGTGCGCGGCCGGCCGTGTGTCTCGACGACGCCGATCACGATGTCCTCGCCGCGCTGGCGCCGGCGGATCGCCTCGCTCAGCATGTTGTACGTCTTGCCCACGCCGGGCGCGTAGCCGAGGAACAGCTTGAAGGTGCCGCGCGTCTTTTCCGGCGCGACCTTTGCCAGCCATTCTTCCGGGCTCTTTGCCGCGGGGTTCGAGTTATCGCGAGTACTCATAAGGATAAGATAAAGTGGTGCAGCGCAGGGTCATACGAAGTATCGTCCGCTACAGCGTGTCAACGGCTACTGCCGCTGTCATTGTAGCTGTCTACTTCCGTTGGCTGCATGTCAACCAGACCACGGTGGCGATGACGTTTATGGTTGGCATCCTTCTGGTGGCCGCAAACTGGGGGCTGCGCCACTCGATTTATCTGTCGATCCTGTCTGCCGCTGCGTTTAATTTCTTTTTCCTCCCGCCAATCCTGACCTTTACGATCGGCGATAGCCGCAACTGGATTGCGCTGCTTGCTTTTCTCGTGACTGGCATCGTTGCGAGCCAGCTTGCGGAACGTGCGCGCCGGGAGGCAAAGATCTCGCGACGCCGCCAGCGCGAGGCCGAACGGCTGTATGAGTTCAGCCAGCAGATGCTGGTGACGGGCAACGTCATCGATCTGCTCAACGTTCTGCCGCAGATGATTGCCGCGACCTTCAACCTTGCCGGCGCCGCGGTTTATCTGCGCCAAAGAGACCGCGTCTACCGCTCCAGCCCGAACTACATGGACGTCACTGCGGCTGAACTGCGTGATGCGGCGTTCACGCGCGATCATCGGCGGGACGAGGAGCGTGGCGTCACGCTGGTTCCGATCCTCCTTGGCACGCGTCCTATTGGGGCCGTTGGAATCACCGGCGAGGGAACTTCTCCTGAGGCGCTCGACGCTGTGTGCGGCCTGGCTGCAATCGCGATCGAGCGCGCCGGAGCGGTGGAGACGCTGACTCGGGTAGAGGCCTCGCGGGAGAGTGAACGCCTGCGCAACGCGCTGCTCGATTCTGTCGCGCATGAGCTACGCACACCGTTGACCTCGATCACCGCCGCGATCACCACGCTACGAAGCGATGCTCCGCTCAACAAAGAGCAGAGCACGGAGATGATGCAGGTGATTGAAGAAGAGGCCGCGCGGCTGGACCGGCTGGTAGGTCAGGCGATGGAGATGGCGGAACTGGACGCGAACGACATCAAGCTCGACCTGCGAATGCATTCGATGCGCGAGGCCGTTGATCTTGCGTTGGAAGCAGTACAAGGCCCGTTGAAGACGCACCCCGTTGAGCTGCGTTTGCCCGACACATTGCCTCTGGTGCAGATGGATCTTGAGCGCATTGCCAAGGTGCTGCAGCATCTGTTGGAGAACGCGGCGAAGTATTCTGCGGAGGGGAGTCCGATCTTTGTCAGCGCTGAAGTGGCCAAGGGGCAGCTCGTTACCAGCGTCGCCGATCGTGGCGCAGGGGTCGACGACTTTGAGCGGATGATGATCTTCGACAAGTTCTACCGCGGGCAAGGGCAGCGCTATCGTGTGCAAGGTACGGGCATGGGGCTTGCTATTGCCAAGGCTATCGTTGAGGCGCATGGCGGTTCCATTGATGTCACCAGTCAGCCTTCGCAGGGTTCGGTCTTTTCGTTCTATCTTCCGCTGAACTTGTCGGGTCGATAAGAACTGTGTCCTGCCGGACCAGCCCACTGCGCGTGGGGCGGGCGTTCGCACGCCTTTTTAACTAGTCTGGGGGAAAATAAACAGCATCGGCCAGGCCGTTGGCCGGGATCACTTACCTCCCGACCAACGGTCGGGGCCAAAGAAGATAATCCCTTCAAAGACCGGTATACCCGCCACGAAGTGGCCGCTCCACGCGTAGTGGGCCCGTCCGGCAGGACACAGCCTCTAAAGCTTCGGCAAATCAGTGATGTTCCATCCCCCGCCGAGCGCTTTGATTAGGAGAACGCTGGCATCCATCTGACGGCGCATAATGTCGATGTCGTTCCGTTCATTATTCAACGCGGTGGTCTGCGCGGTCACGACCTGCAGGTAGGTATCGAGGCCGCCGACATATCTGTTGTTGAAGATTTGCTCTGCAGACTGCGCCGCGAGCGTGGCCTGGTGCTGGTTTTCAGCCTCCTGCTGGAGGACACGCAATGCGATGAGGTTGTCTTCGACCTGTTGGAACGCGGTCAGCGTAGTCTGCCGGTAGTTCGCGACGGTCTCATCGTAGCTGGCGTTGGCCTCCTCGGAGACGGCCGCCCTGCGACCGGCGTCGAAGACCGTCTGCGATAGTGTGGGGCCGATCGACCACAACAGGCTGGCAGGATTGAACAGGTTCGAGAACGACGTTGCTTCAATGCCCACCGATCCATTAAGCGAGATGGTCGGGTAGAAGGCGGCGCGCGCAATGCCGATACGGTCGTTTGCTTCGGCAACGCGGCGTTCTGCTGCGGCGATGTCGGGGCGGCGCTCGAGAAGCTCGGAGGGCAGGCCCGGCGGAATGAGCGGCGGACGCGCATCGAGCGGAACGTTGGTGAGTGTGAACGACGCTGGCGGTTCACCGAGAAGAATGGCAATGGCATGCTCAAACTGTGCGCGCTGGAGTGTGATATCGCGCGCTTGCACGCGAGCGGCTTCAAGCTGTGTCTGTGCCTGGTCGACATCCGACTTTGGAGCGACTCCGCCCTCGAAGCGGTTGGTCGTGATGCGGTAGGCCTCTTCGTAGTACCGCACTGTATCGTTCAGCAGCTTCTCCTGGGCGTCCGCGCTGCGGGCTTCGAAGTAGTCGACGGCGAGTTCGGCCTGCAGGCTCAGCAGGACGGTCTGCCGGTCGCCTGCGCTTGCCTGCGCCTCTTCCCGCGCGGCACTTATCGTGTGTCGAACACGTCCCCAGACGTCGACCTCATAGTTCAGATCGACCGGAAGCTGGAGGTCGCCGACACCGTTGCCCCGAGAACTGGTCGCGTTGAAGTAAGGCCGGTTGGTGGACTCGCGGAGGCCACCGGCGAAGGGCGCGACTCCGACGGTTGGATAGAGCGAGGCGTGGTTGAAGCGGATCAACGCCCGCGCCTCGCGGAACCGTGCATCCGCGACCTTGAGGTTCTGGTTATTGGCGGCCACCTGTGGTTCCAGAACATTCAACTCGGCGTCGCCAAAGATCCTCCACCACTCGCCGCGCTGGGCGGCGTCGGCGGGCTGGGCTACCTGCCAGTTGGCGTTCTCCTTGTACGCACCGGGAGTTGCTTCCTTGTACGCGGGCGCGAGCGGCACCGACGGTTTCACATACTTCGGCCCGACCATGCAACCGCTCAAGAGAAGCGCAGCGAGACCGGTCAGAGCTGCGGGACGTAGCCTCACTCCCCCCCCGCTTTCTTCTGTGTCGCAGGCGCGTCGACGTGGTTTGCGATCTGAACCTCCTGCCCGCTGGCCAGCGAGTCGGAGGGGTCGAGGATCACAGCATCGTTCACCGTCAGGCCCGACGCAATCTCCACCGTCGCGCCGGCATCTCTGCCGATCTTTACTGGCACCAATTGCACGCGCCCATCGCGAACGACACCGACGCGCAGGCCTTCGGAGCGGAACAGCAGTGTATTCGATGGAATCATCAGGCTGGCCGCGTGCTCCGGCACTTTGAAGTGAACGAAGACGTAGGCGCCCGGAAGCAGCTCGCTCTTCGGGTTGTCGATATCAACTTCGACATTCAGTGTGCGGGTGGCCTGGTCGATGGCGTTGGAGTTGCGCGCAATGGTGCCTTCAAACGTCTTGCCCGGATACTCGTCGAGCGTAAGGGTCGCCTTGCCTCCGTCCTTGATGGCAGCGGAGTAGGCCTCCGGCACCGAGACGTAGACCCTGATCTTTCCGATGGCGGCGAGGTGAAACAGCTCCTGCGGCGTTGTATTCTGGCCGGCTGAGATCAGACGGCCGATGTCGGTGTTACGCGCTGTGACGATGCCGTCGAAGGGCGCGTACACCTTCTCGAACGACTGCAACTGTTCGAGCCGGCGCACATTCGCCATCGAAGCGTCTACCGCGGCCTTTTTGGCCGAGGCGTCGCTCATGGCAACATCGGTCTCCTGCTTCGAGACGGAGTTCGTCTTCAACAGGTTCTGATACCGGGTTGAGGTCGTGTTGGCCAGGTCGAGATTCGCCTCCGCGCTTTTTAGATCGGCCTGTGCAACCTGCAACTGCTGGTCCACCTCCGGCGTTTCGATGGTCGCCATGAGCTGTCCCTTGCGGACATGGGCTCCGATGTCGAAGTACCAGCTCCTCAGATAGCCGTTGGTGCGCGAGTAGATGGGCGTATCGGTAAACGCTTGCGTGTTGCCGGGCAGCGCGATCTCCGATGAAAGCGTGGAGGGCGTTGGGTAAACGACGTTCACCGATGGAATGGCGGAAGCGGCCGTCTCCTTCTCGAGCGTGCGCTCGGTGCCGCGACGTGCCAACACTCCGAAGATGACGACAGCCGCGATGATGGCGGCGACGACGGCCATACCGATCCAAGATCCACGAGTCAGCTTGGGCTCCTCCTTCGTTATCTCGGGTGCGGGAGGGTGCTGACCGGACGGATGAGTCTCGGTTGCATTCTGCTCGGTCGTGCTCGTCATGCGTGCTCCTTCGGTACTCATAGATTCCCCTAAGCCCTTGCCGTCATGTGCCGATCGGAAGGCTCTGCCGCACTCTTCGTCTGCTCGCGTCGTCCGTGCAGGAGGCTGAAGACTGCCGGAACGAAGATCAGCGTCGCGACCGTCGCCAGCAGCAGGCCGCCAATCACGGCGCGTCCCAGCGGAGCATTCTGTTCTCCGCCCTCGCCGGCTCCGAGCGCCATCGGAATCATCCCGATGATCATCGCAAGCGCCGTCATGCAGACTGGCCGGAAGCGTATTGCGCCCGCCTCAATTGCCGCCATGACGGCGTCTCCGTGGTCCAGCAGACGTTCTTTCGCGAACGACACAACAAGAATACTGTTTGCAGTGGCGACGCCCATACACATAATCGCACCCATCAGCGCCGGCACGCTCAGCGTCGTTCGCGTCGTGAAGAGAAAGAGCACGATACCGGCGAGCGCCGCGGGGAGCGCCGTAATGATGATGAAGGGATCGAGCCACGACTGGAAGTTCACCACGATAAGCAGGTAGACCAGCACAATGGCGAAGACCAGGCCGAAGAGCAGGCCAAGGTACGAACTCCTCATCGTCTCAATCTGTCCGCGTACGCGCACGAACGTGCCACGGGGCAGCGATTTTTCGTTAGCCGCCACAATCCTGTCGACCTCTTTGCTCACCGCACCCAGGTCCCGGCCCTGTGTCGCGCCATAGATATCGAGCGTGCGGCGAATATTGTAGTGATTGACGACCTGCATCTCGGTGGTTCGGCTGATATTGGCTACATCCAACAGAATCTCCGATTGTTTGGCAGTCGGCGACGACAGCGGCACATTCTCCAGGTCGTTCAGCGACTGGATGTCGTACTGCGGCGCCTCGGCCACCATGTTGTAGTTCACGCCGTTCCTGTAGTTGAGGAAGAACATGGGAGTAAGCTGCGAGCTTCCGCTCAGCAGGTTCTGCAGGCTGCTTCCTACATCGCGCAAGGTGTAGCCGCCCTGTGCGGCTTTGGTGCGATCTACATCGACGGTGAGCACAGGATAGTCGTCCGGTTGCTGGATACGTAGGTCGACAAGGCCCGGCACACGCCGAAGCTGGTCGAGCACCGTGTCGGCGACCTTACGGGTGTCCGCGATGTCGGAGCCCTCGAACTGCACATCGATCGGCGCGGGCAGGCCGAAGTTGAGAATCTGGGTGACGATGTCCGACGGCAGAAAATAGAAAGTGACGCCCGGAAAATCGCGCGGCAGGCTCTGCCGCAGTGCGGCGATGTACTCTGCGGTGGGGCGATGGTTTTCCCTAAGCGAGACGAGGATGTCCGCGTCGCCCGGACCGATCAACCCGGAGGTGGCGTGCTGCAGGTTCAATGTGCTGTAAGGCAGCCCGATGTTGTCGAGGATGTTGTCCACCTGATCGGCCGGCACCGTCTTGCGGATATTCTGTTCGACCAGATCGCAGAGCTTCGCGGTCTCTTCAATGCGGGTGCCGCTCTTGGCGCGCAGGTGCAGGATGAACGAGCCGGTGTCGCTGCTCGGAAAGAAGTTTTGGCCGAGAAAGGGAACCAGAAGAAATGCGCACGTGCCGACCAGCAGGAAGGCAGGAACGAAGATCATTCGGGACCGCACGGCCCGCCTCAATAGACCTACATAACCGCGGCGCACCTGCTCGAACCGATGCTCAAATCCGCGTTGAAAGCGGGCCAATATATTGTTCGAAGGGACCGCGTTGTGGTCGTGTCTCTTCAAGAGATACATCGCCATGGTTGGCACCAGTGTTCGCGAAAGAACGTACGAGGCCAACATGGCGAAGACGACCGCTTCGGCCAACGGCACAAAAAGATAGCGGGATACGCCGCTTAGGAAGAACATCGGCAGAAACACGATGCAGATACAGAGTGTCGAGACCAGGGCAGGCACCGATATCTGCGCCGCGCCTTCGAGGATCGAATCGTGCAGGGTGTGGCCATCTTCCAGATAGCGCTCGATGTTTTCAATCGTCACCGTCGCGTCGTCCACCAGGATGCCGACCGCCAGCGCAAGTCCGCCGAGCGTCATGATGTTGATCGTCTGGCCAATCAGTCCCAGCACGATCACCGAGGCGAGGATCGACAGCGGAATGGAGACAGCAATGATGATCGTGCTGCGCCAGCTGCCGAGAAACAGCAGAATCATCAGGCCGGTCAGCACCGCGGCAATCGCTGCCTCACGAACGACCCCGTTGATCGACGCTCGAACGAAGATGGACTGGTCTCCGATCGGCTTGATCCGGAGATCTGGCGACACAGTCGAAGCAATACGGGGCAGCAGGGCGCGGATGCCGCTCACGACGGACAGCGTCGAGGCGTTGCCGGATTTCAAAATGGTAAGCAGAACGCCACGGTGGCCGTCCTGCCGTACGATGTTCGTCTGTGGAATGCTGCCGTCGCTTACCATAGCGACATCGTGGAGATAGATCGTCGTCCCGTTGACCTGGCGTAACGGCAGGTTGCTGATTCCCGCAAGCGTGACCGGGGATGAGTTGATGCGGATGTCGTACTCATCCTGGCCGATCTTTGCGGTGCCTCCGGGCAGGACGACGTTTTGCGCCGCCATGGCATTCAGAACATCGATCGGCGAAAGCCCCTTCGCCTGGAGCAGCTTGGGGTCGAGGTTCAGCATGATGGATCGTTGCTTGCCGCCGTAGACGTTGGGAACCACAGCGCCCTGGACGGTGATCAGCTGTGGCCGGATAAAATTCAGGCCGAGGTCGTTCAGCTGCTGCTCGGAGAGGCCTTTGCCAGAGAGGCCGAGCTGCAGAATCGGGACAGTCGACGCGCTGAAGTCGATGATCTGCGGCGGCAGGGCACCCGGCGGAAGATTTTTCAGAATGAACTGCGATGCCGCGGAGACCTGCGAATTCGCAGTGTCGAGGCTTGCACCCGGCTGTAGGTAGACCTTGACGATCACCTGTCCGGCGATGGTCATCGATTCGGTGTGCTCGATGCTATCGACCAGGGTGGTCAACACCTTCTCGTACGGCGTCGTCAATCGCCCTTCGAGCTCCTCGGGATTCAGGCCGGTATATTGCCACGAAATCGAGATGACCGGAATATTGATGTTCGGAAAGATGTCTGTCGGGGTGCGCAGGATCACGACAGGCGCTGCAATCAGAATTAGGATCGCCAGTACGATAAACGTATAGGGCCGATTTAGAGCTACTTTTACGATCCACATTCGACGAAGCCTCTTCCGCGTGGGGTCTCTCTATAGAGTAAGACATTTTTCGCTATCTGAAGGTCACACAGGTATTTCCGGGAGCATCCATCGGAATAACCGATACACTGGCGTTGGAGCATAAACGATGGAGTTGAGGCACTTGCGCTACTTCTGCGCCGTCGCCGATCACGGTTCCTTCAGCGAGGCCGGCCGCCAGTTGCATGTCTCGCAGTCCGCCATCAGCGAGCAGATTGCCGACCTTGAGCGCGAAGTCGGTGGTGCGCTCCTCAAGCGTACCTCAGGCCGCACGCGTCTCACTCCGCACGGGCAACTCTTCCTCGCCGAGGCGCGCAAGACACTCCTCGCTGCCGACCGCGCCGTCAAAATTACCAACCGCTCGTTGCTCGGTCAGATCGGCTCGCTCAACATCGGCTTCTTCCTCTGGGGTGCGGGAGGCTTCTTCGCTCGCATCATCCGCGACTATCGCAAACTCCACCCTGACATCAAACTCTCCCTCTATGAGATGCGTACGCCAGAGCAGATGGAGGCTTTGGCAAGCGGCAAGATCGACGTTGCCTTCGCACGGCCGCTCGAACCACCCTTCGACCGCACCCTGCGGGCCGAGCTTCTCTACCGCGACCCCGTCGTCGTTGTTCTGCCGCGCGACCATCCCCTCGCGGGAAAGCCCATCTCCATCGACGCTCTGGCGGCCGAGCGATTCGTCTTGTGCGATCGCCACATGACCCCCGCGCTCTTTGACGGCATCGTCGCGCTCTGTTCTGCCGCGGGCTTCTCGCCCAACATCGTCAATACCTCCGCAACCTGGCCCGGCGTGCTCACGCTGGTCGAGTCCGGTGAAGGCGTCGCTCTGGTTCCCTCCGGCGTCCGTTATCTCCGCCCGCGCGGCGTCGTCATATCTCCGCTGGTTCCACAAAAGCTCTACATGGGCCTTGCGGTCGCGTGGAACCCGGAAAACCAGGGACCGATCCTTCAGGATTTTCTGCGCCTGGTGCGTGAAAACAAGGAGCGCATCCAGCGCACCAACGGTAACTAGATTTTCGACTCTATCAATCATCCAAGCACATTTTTCCCAGAATGCGGCGCGGGAATTCATTCTTGGTGTCTAATGTTTGGCATGAACAGGCCATGCTTTCTTGTGATCGACAGGGAGTTTCCAGGCAGTATTTCGACCCGCAAACTCGTGATCGAAACTGCCAAGTTCAACGTCCTTACTGCCTACAGCGGTCAAGAGGCATTGGATATCTTCAAGAGGTTTCCTTCCGTTAACGGCATCGTGCTCGATGGAGGGCTGGACGACGTATCCTGCTCTGACGTAGCTCGTGAGGTCAAGCAGCTTCAGCCTAAGTTGCCTGTTATCGTAATCGCGGCCCCCGGCTTCAGCGACTGCCCCGACGCCGACTATCAGCTCGAATCGTTTGATCCAGCTAAGTTGCTTGAGATTCTCCGCAAATTGAAACCGGATGCCTCCGCTGAGATAGAAAAACGCAATGAACAGTTGAGCCGGGAGAAGCTCCTCTAGCTCCGTTCCCTCGCGTCACGCAAAAAAAACTGCCCTCCACTATTGCCAGCGGAGGGCAGGCCGATATGCATCTTTTTACTTGCCGGCTTCGACGTCGATGGTGAATTTGACGTCGTCGCCAATCATCGAGTTGAACTTCGGATTACCGAAGTTGAAGTCGCTGCGCTTCAGCGTACCGGTAGCGGAAAAGCCGGTGACCATCTTGCCGCCTTGGCCCTTGATCGGAGGTGTCGGTCCGTCCACATCCAGCGTAATGCTCTTGGTCACGCCGGCGAGCGTCAGATCGCCGATTACCTGCAGCTTGCCGCTGGCGCTCGTCACTGAGGTTGACTTGAAGGTAAGCGTTGGGTACTTCTCGACGTTGAAGAAGTCGGGGGACTTCAGATGCTTGTCGCGCGCATCATTGTTTGTGGATACGGTGGTCGCATCGATGGTGGCCTCCACGCTCGACTTGGTTGGGTCCTTGTCGTCCCATACCACGGTGCCGGTTCCGCCACTGATCGAGCCGCGCACAGTGCTGACTCCCATATGTTTGATTGCGAAATTCACCTGCGTGTGGTTCTTGTCGATGGTCCAGCTTGAGCTTTGGGCGAACGCACTGACTCCGGTGAGGAGCAGGGCAGAGAGAGCGGCAGTAAAGATGCGTCGGTTCATTTGGGTGGTCTCCTGATGGAATGGAATTGATGAAAGCTTTGGGGTGAAATGTTTTGGTTTGTGGTGGCGACCGGCTCAAAATATGTGCCGGTCACCGTTGCATTTGTTTCAAATACTTGCAACTTGCTCAGGCGAGGTCGAACAACAATATCTCGCTGTTGCCTGAACCCTGCGCAACCACGTCGAGCTTCTCTTCCCGATCGGCGGCAATGGCGTCTCCGGTGTGCAGCGTCTTGCCGTTCACGGTTACGTCGCCGTCGATCACATGCAACCAGGCATGGCGCTTGCTGCCCAGCGGATAAGTCAGCTGTTTGCCCGGCGTCAGCTCCGCAACCGAGACGCTCGCGTCCTGGTTGATCGTCGCCGCTCCTTCCGTCGGGACTGCGGACGCCAGCAGTTTGAAGCGGTCCAGCTTCTCTGCCGCCTCGAACTTCAGCTGCTCATAGCTGGGCGCCGTTCCCCGGCTCTTCGGCTCGATCCATATCTGCAGGAAGTGTACCGGCTCAGTCTCCGACCCGTTGAATTCGCTATGGACGACGCCGCTGCCGGCCGACATCTTCTGAATCTCGTTTGGCCCCAGCAGCTCGACGTGCCCCATGCTGTCCTTGTGGGCCAGCTTGCCCTTCAGCACATAACTCAGGATCTCCATGTCGCGATGGGCGTGTGCTCCAAAGCCGCGTCCCTCGGCCACGCGGTCCTCGTTGATGACACGCAGCGAGCGGAAGCCCATGTGCTCGGGATCGTGATAGTTGGCAAACGAAAAGGTATGGTGCGAATCCAGCCAGCCGTGGTCGGCATGGCCTCTTTCGTTACTCTTGCGAACAGTCAACATGATGCTTTGTTTCCTTTCTTACTCCAGCCGAGCGCTCAGGCCGAAGGGTCTTGCGTTGCTTTCGTACTGCACTTCTGCGTCGGAACCGCGACCTTCGCCGCGAGTCGGATCTTCTTCAATCCTTCGTAGATCACTCGTCGTTCTTCGTCGCCGAGTCCGCCGATGACCGCCTCCAGATCCTTCTCGTGCCGGGCGTAGATCTCCTCGATAAACGCCTTGCCGCAATCGGTAAGCTCTACACGCCGAATCCGCCGGTCGGAGCTGCAACTTCTGCGCTGCACCAGCCCGCGCTTCTCCAGCCGGTCGATCGCCGAGGTCATCGAAGCGCTGGCCAGCAGCACTTTCTCTCCGATCACCGAGATCGTCAGTGGCCCTTTGTGCAGCAGGACCTCCAGCACCATAAAGTCGCTAAGGCCGAGACCCTGCGCAACGATGGAGCCTTCGATGTAGTCCACAATCGACCCATAAGCCCGGGCCAGAACCAACCAAAGTCGCGGAGCGGAAACGGTATCTTCTTCGTTGGTCATTCTCGAGCTCCCGACTCCTACGATATAAGATATCTCGACATCGAAATAAGATTCAAAATCATCTAGGCCTCGATAGCTCAGGATCCCAAACAGAAGATCACAAAGGCTTTACGTGATGTCGCTTGTTAAACCCACTCCGAGCTAGGGGCAATGAGACTCATTCCTGCCGCAGGGCACGAACCCGATCGCGATGGTGCGGCAGAGCGGGAAGCGGATGCGATTCCAGACATTCTTGAATGTGCATGAGCTGGTGGCTTTATTCGACCAGCTCTCGCATCGGGATGGCTCTGCTCGATACGGTCACCGGCCTGCGCCGGAGCGAGTTGATCGGACTCAGTGGCTGGATGTGAACTTCGAGGAACTGGAGTTGTCCGTCACGCGCTCGGTCTACCGGCAGAGGGTAGGACGATGCAAGACGGAGATCTCGCGGAAGCCGGTTCCGCTTGATCCCTAGGTCGCTGAGGAATTGCTGTCGTGGAAGTTCGCTGCTCCTTATAACCAGTCAAAGGACTGGGTCTTCGCCAGTACGCGGAAGAAGGGGAACCAGCCCTACAGTCCGGAATCGCTGCTGAAGCGGAGCATTCGTCCGGCAGCGGCAAGGGCGAAGATCGCGAAGCACATCGGCTGGCATACGTTTCGGCGCACCTTTATCACCTTGCTGAAGGCCAACGGCGAGGATGTCAAAGTGGTGCAGGAACTGCTGCGGCATGCAACGGTGAAGATGACGCTTGAGGTCTATGCGCAGGCGGTCACTCCGGCCAAGCGGGAGGCCGAGTCAACGGTCGCAGGGCTGCTCAAGGCGGGGTTCAAATGAGAGCAAGCTCTCATTGGACCTAATTGGACCTTTTTCAAAAGCGCCAAATCGTCTAAGTTGTTGGAATAATTGGTGGACCTGATCGGGATCGAACCGATGACCTCTTCCATGCCATTTCGGCAACGTCACGCAACTCATTGAAATTGCACGATACCAACCGCGATGAAACACGGCAAAAATGCACAGATTTTCCCCGTTATTGGACCCTTAATGGACCCTCGCGATCGATCGACACAACAGCGTTTTTCGCCCAAATGGATTACTTCCGGATAGCCCGTGATCCGGGCACAATCCGAAAGATCGAATGGTTGGCGTTCGCGGCTGGTGTGTCACTCTGCCCGCAAAGCAATCATGGGGTCCGTCTTCGTGGCTTTTTGCGCGGGGATGTAGCAAGCGAATACAGCTATGATGATCACCCCGAGTCCAACCGCAGTGAACGTGAGAGGATCAGCCGGACTGACCTCGTAGATCAAGCTCGTCAAAACGCGCCCCATTATCAGGGCCAGGATGACTCCTATTGCCGTGCCCGTAAAAACCAGCTTTGCGGCTTGTCTGAGAACCAGATGCAACACATCGGTGCGTTGTGCGCCCAGTGCCATACGAAGTCCGAATTCGGGAGTTCGCTGGCTCACGGAGTATGCGATGACGCCGTAGGTGCCGATTGCGGCGAGCAGAATTGCCAGAGCCGCGAATAGTCCGACGAGGACGAAGGCGAATCGCGGCGTGGCCACCGATGCATCCGTGATCTGATCCATCAATTGAACATCAGCGACGGCAAGCGATGGATCGATGCGGCGAACAACCTGGCGCACCGCGTCTCCGAGCAACTCGGTACTCGAGTCTGCGCGTACCACAAGTGACATGTCGGTGGAGGGTTGTTGCAGAGCGGACCACCAGAAGGCGGGTACGGCGGCGGGACTGTTGGGCTTGTCTTTGACGTCGCCGACGATGCCCACGACGGTGAACCAGTCTTTCTCGGTTGGCTTATCGGCGAAGGCCATTCGTTTTCCGACCGCATCTTCCTTCGGCCAATACTGTTTGGCCAAGGCTTGATTGATGATCATGACGTTATGCGTGTCGCGGTTGTCGCTCCTGGTGTAGAAGCGCCCGCGTACTAATGGAATGCCGAGCGCACGGAAGTAATCCGGCGTCGCGACGTGATAGCGCCCGTGGAAGTCTTCGTGTGGGGGTGCTTGCTTGCCTTCGATATAGAAGCTCGTGTTTTCGTCGTAGCCTGTCCACGGAAGATCGCTGCCTATGCCTGCGCTTTCGACGCCGAGGATCGAACGGAGGTCGCTGTCCAACCGGCCGTAAAAGCGCGCGACGTCGGTGCTCTTCTTGTAGTTCGCCGATGGCAGGGAGACGTTTGCGGTGAGCACATGCTGCTGTTGAAAGCCGGGATCGAGATGCAGCAGATTCAGCAGGCTCCGCAGCATCAGACCGGCTCCGACTAACAGCACGCAGGCGAGACTTACTTCTGATACAACGAGTACGTTACGCAGGCGGCTGGAGCGTCCGCTGCCGGTTGCAGAGCGTCCACCTTCATGCAGACCCTGCTTCGGGTCGATGCGCGAGGCCTGGATCGCGGGCACAACTCCAAACAAGATGCCGGTGAGGGCGCTGATGAGAAACGTGAACAGGAATACCGGCGTGCTCACGTGAATTTCGTGCACGCGAGGGAAGTTGGCGGGCAGCACTGAGACCAGGGCCTTTACGCCCCCCACTGCCATCGCCAGGCCGAGGCCACCACTGAGGAGAGCGATCAGCAGGCTTTCTGTGAGGAGTTGCCGAATCAGCCGCGACCGGGACGCCCCGAGGGCCAGGCGCACCGCGATCTCCCGTTGTCGCGCTGCAGCCCTGGCAAGCAGAAGATTGGCTGCATTGGCGCACGCGATCAGCAGCACCATGCCGACTGCTCCAAGCAGCACCAGCAAGATTCGCCTGCTGGAACCGACAACTTCCAGATAGAGCGGATTGACCAGGACTTTCCAGTTCGTACTGGTGTTGCCATGCTCGCGAGCGATCTGGACCATCAGCGAGTTCATCTCAGACTGGGCCTGCTCAGGCGTCACACCATCTTTCAGTCTTCCGATGCCTTCGATGAAATGGGACCCGCGCTGCGCCGGATTACCTTCGAACGTGAACGGGCTCCACAGATCGACATCGTCGCCGTAGGACACCGAATGATATTCGTTGCCCGGGTGCCTCGTTCCGGGAGGCATCACGCCGACTACAGTGTAGGGCTGCGAATTGAGAGTGACCTTGCGGCCCAGAATGTCCGTCGCCGCGCCGAATTGCGTGCGCCACAACCGGTCGCTGAGGATTACCTGCAATTCATTTCCTGGGATCTCCGCCTTCTCGTCGAACTCGCGTCCGAGCTGCGGGTGCAGACCGAGCACGCGGAAATACCCGGAGGTGACTCTGAATCCGTTGAGGTGTTCGGGCTCGCCGGAGTTGCCGGAGAGCTGCCGGTCTCCGCGCGTGAACGCGGCAAAGGAGTCGAAGGATTTGCTGCGTGTCCGGAAGTCGCGAAAGTCGAACGGGTTCAATGGGAACTTCGGAAAGTCGGCGCTGGAGAGGAAGATGCGGGCTATGCGTTCGGGCTGCTGGTAAGGGAGAGATTTTAGCAGCACGCTGTCGATCACGCTGAAGATGGCGCTGTTGGCGCCGATGCTCAATGCCAGTGTCAGAACAATGACCGTCGCGAACACTGGATTGCCTGTCAGTTGCCGGACGGCGTAGCGGATGTCTTGCAGCGTGTCTGCGATGAAGCTTGTACCGTGCGCGTCGCGGCAATCTTCCTTTACCTGCTCCTGGCCGCCAAACGAAAGCCGCGCCAGTCGCGTGGCCTCCTTTTGAGTCATGCCGGACTGCTTGTACTTTTCAACTTCCTGCTCGAAATGAAAACGGAGTTCGTCGTCCAATTCCGTTTCAACAGTGTTTCGGCGAAACAGTGCACGCAAACGAAAACGCAGGTCATTCAGCATGAAAGTGCCCTCACACGCTCTCTAAAATCTGGGTGATCGCTGCCGTCAGCTTTTTCCAGCTGTCGGTCTCCACTTCGAGTTGCTTGTGTCCACTGCGCGTCAGTTCATAATATTTCGCGCGTCGATTGTTGTCGGATGTGCCCCAACTGGCCTTGATCCAGCCACGCCGTTCGAGCCGATGAAGAGCCGGATACAACGACCCTTGCTGGATCTTGAGAACATCGCTCGATATTTGCTGAACGCGCTCGGAGATCGCCCACCCGTGCTGCCTGCCCAACGACAGGGTTCTCAGAATGAGTAGATCCAGCGTGCCCTGCGGCAGATCGATACGTTGAGTCTCCAATGACTCCCCTTTTGCTTCTACAAAAGTAGTACTCCAGCTCTTGTAGAAGTGCAAGAGGGGATCTTAATAAATTTGGCTCTGCCAAAGCACCAACGATTGTCAGTGTGGTCCGAGGGCATCAAGGAACTTCAATTTAAAGCGGTTGTTTTTCCGTGTTGTCGGCCACTCGGACATTGTCCCCTCCCTTGGCGGGTAATTTCGGTTTGCCAGTAACCCGGAAGATTGAAAGCCGGCTGCCGCCTCTCCCGAACGCTCGCTAAGTGAGAAGGCAATTGTCCCTCTTCCTCGGTTTGAAATTCCAATGTGCCTGCCGGTACAACATACTTATCCGGCAGAGTAGTCCATTGCAACGATACGATTCGCGACTGAGCCCGGAGAAGCCCAGCGACCGCGCAATTTCCGGTCTTCGCTTTATTCCTCTCGCAGCAGGATCATCGGATCGACAGTAAGAGCGCGCCGGGCCGGGATCAAGGCAGCGACCATGCCGACAGCCATCATGGTGAGGATGACGCCGCCGAGCACGATCGGATCCTTCGGCGTGGCCTGATAGACGATCGAGGAAAGCACGCGGGTGGCGAGCACGCCAAGGATCATGCCCGCGACCGAGCCGATTGCTACCAGACGGAAGGCGCGTCCGAGCGCAGCGTTGAGGACGTTGCATTGATTTGCGCCCAGCGCAACACGGATGCCAAACTCACGCAGGCGTTTGCTCACCGTGTAGGAGGCCATGCCGAAGATTCCGGTGATGGCCAGCATTGCGCCGAGCAGACCCAGCACACCGAGAGCTACGGTGGCGACGCGAGCGACGAAGAGCGCCCAATCCAACTCATTGTTCCAGGTTTTGATATCAAGCGGCAGCGCAGGATCAAGGTTGCGCATAGAGCGGTGGAGCGCGGCGGCAATCTCCTGCGGGTCGCGCCCGGAGCGAACGGTGATCCAGGTGCCGCTGGAGGGCTGCTGCAAAAACGAATAGAACGTGGCCGACTGGGTGTTTTCTGTCAGGGTTTCATATTTACCGTCTTCTACCACTCCTATCACTTCAACTCGGCTGCCGCCCCAGCGTTTGAAATGGCCGCCAACGGCTTTATCCACCGACCCGAAGAGTTTGCGTGCAAGTTCACGGTTGATGACAGCCACCGCTGGAGCTTTTTTCTCATCATGCAGCGTGAAGGTTCGCCCGGCCAGCATCGCGGTGCCGGCAGCGCGGAAGTAGTCCGGGGAGACATGGAACGTCTGCGCGCCGGCGGCGGCATTCCTGGGCCGGTAGTCCGTGGTGCTGTCGGCAAAGACGGTTGCGTCGCCGCCGCCGACGCTGAGCGGCAGCCGGTCGGAGTAGCCCGCTGCGGTGACGCCGGGGATGGCTGCCGCCGCGTCGAGCATGCGCTGCTGCATCTGCGGTTGCTGGTCGTCGCTATATCCACCCATGTTCAGATCGGTTTTGACCAGCAATGCTCCCTGCGGCTGGAAGCCGAAGTTGCTGTGCAGGGAGCGGGCCAGGCCGCGCACCGCCACCAGCGAGGCGGTGATCGCTCCACTCTGAAGGGCAAACGCGACTACGTGATCCTGGCGCTTCTGGTTGGCTGCGCCCTGAGGCGGAACGAACTGGCCGAGCTTGACGTCGAGACCATCAAACAAAGGGAGGGACGCTGGGTCTTGGCCGACCTTGAAGGGAAGGGAAGACGCATCCGCACCGTCGCCATCCCCATCTGGGTCAAGCAGGGTATCAACGCCTGGATGACCGCGGCTGCCATCGAGGACGGCCGGCTGCTGCGTTCGGTTTCCAAAAACGGGAAGGTCAACCGTGACACGCTGAGCGACTGGGCAATCTGGTCAATAGTTGAACAGTCATCGAAGCAAATCGGCATCGAGCATTTCGGTGCCCACGACCTGCGTCGAACTTGCGCGAAACTGTGTAGGAAGAGTGGTGGGGATCTGGAGCAGATCAAATTCCTGCTTGGGCACTCGTCGATCCAGACCACGGAGCGGTATCTGGGGTCCGATCAGGAGATCGTCGTTGCGGTGAACGATAATTTGGGACTCTGAAGATTCATATAACGGAGTGTACTCGTGGACCGTCTGGTTGAATCTAGGGTATTTACTTATATATAGGAAATTTACCCTTACTTTCAACTTGAAATACGGCCCGGTCTTCTCCAATTACGGTCAGTGACGTTCGTATCCGGCTGCCTATGTATCAATACGCATAGCTTTATGTTTGCAGGAGGGTGCGTGGTGGAAGCATGGGACGATGATGTAGGATGGTCCATCTGGCGAATGGTATGAGCAGCATTCAGAATCTCGAAAAATCTGATCTCGATATCCGTCCGGAAGCCATTCGCGAACAACTGGAGTTGCTGGTTAAGGATCCGGCATTTCGCACAAGCAGGCGATCGGTTCAATTTCTACGCTACGTCGTTGAGCAAACGTTGCAGGGTGCTGCAGAACAGATTAAAGAACGCACCATAGGGGTGGAAGTCTTCGGTCGCGAGCCGTCCTACGACACCGCGACCGATCATGTCGTCCGAACGGCAGCAGTCGAACTGCGCAAGCGTCTCGCGGTCTACTACAACGACGAGCGCCATCGCTCTGAGCTTCGAATGAGCTTCGTTTCGGGCTCGTACGTGCCCCGCTTCATGCTTCCCTCCCAGGCGGAGAACACCGTCAGGGATTTCGAGGATTCGGTTAGTTCTACCGACTTGTCTGCCGGGTTTCGCGCCACACTTGACCCTGACGATCAGCATGTTGCGAGTGTGAACGCACGCAAAGCCCACCGAGGTGGGCGGAGGACGTTCTGGCTTGCGGCTCTGGCGATCCTGCTGATCGTGATCGGAGCATGGGTTTACCGAGCGCTCAGACCGCCAGATCCCGTGAGCGCCTTCTGGCGTCCGCTGACCGAATCGCCCGGGCCGGTGCTTCTCGGCGTAGGCGACATCCTGAACGGCGAGCCAACGCTGCCCGGCGGTAATCAGGGGCAGGACGCGCCGCTCCTTCCGAAGAGTCTCAGCTCGAACGTCCCGTATGCGGACGCAGTCACGATCGCGCGGGTGCTAAGCGTGCTGCAGTCGCACGGGAAGACCGTGATCATGCGGCCGGAGGTGAGCACGTCCTTCTCGGACTTCCGCGACAACCCCGCCGTCCTGATCGGAGCTTTTAATAATGAGTGGAGTCTGCGGCTGACACACGCGCTGCGATTCTCCCTAGCTTTTGACCCTGATCACCACCTTATCTATATAAAAGACGTGAAGAATCCGACTGGCCGCGCATGGAGCCAACTGATGGCGCCGACCTTTACGCAGCAGTTCGATCGCGGCACCCCGCCACGGCAGGACTACGCGCTGATTACGCGGGTTTTCAACCCTCAGACTGGGCACGTGTTGGTAGTCGTCGGCGGCCTCTATGCCTATGGAACGCAGGCCGCGGGCGAGTTCATCACGAACCGCAGCATGATGGAATCCGTCGCTCGCCTGCTGCCCCTGACGAACCCCAGGTCGACCATCCAGATCGTGCTCAAGACGGACGTCACGGACGACACACCGGGCGTAGCGAAGGTGCTCGCCGTCAGCACGGAGTAGTTTCTCCGAACCCACCACATGGCAGTCCCGTGCTTGATAGCATCTCTCTCGGCCGATAAACTACCCAACATTCCAATCACTTGCCTCCATTCCTGACCGGACAGGAACTGTACCTGACTGGCGCCGCCTCGTTCTGGGCAAGTAGAAAACGTGCGATCGTGAAATGGCAGTTCTCCCGTTCTGAAAGCAGGAGACGGCCCTCGAACCGGTCAGCGTTTTCGCGTTGCCATGGCAGCGCCTTCGGAGGCATCATGAAGCGGCACCCCCTTATTCTTTGGTCCTTGATCTTTGCTTTGCTCTGTGTAGGGTTCAGCGAACGTGCTTCTGCCCAGGGGCAGGCCCAGATTCTGGGCACAGTGACCGACACAACGGGGGCCATGGTCCCAGACGCGCAGGTGATCGTCACCAACGATGCGACTGGCCAGTCCCGGACCGTAGTGACGAATGCCTCAGGTGACTACACAGCCACTGGCCTAAACATCGGCCGGTATACGGTCCGCTGCAGTCAGACCGGTTTCAAAGAGTCCGTCCGCACCTCGATCCCGCTCAGCGTGAACGACACTCTGAGGATCGATTTCCGCATGGAACTCGGCGCGACGAACCAAAGTGTCACAGTGCAAGCCAACGCGCTCCAGGTCCAGTCGGACTCAAGCGAGGTGAGCAGTCTAATCTCCGACAAGCAGATCTCGCAGCTTGACATAAATGGGCGCAACGTCGTGGCGTTGACTTCTGTGTCTCCTGGAGTCACCACGAACGCACCGGATTTCAACCTGCCGACCCAGACCTCGAATTACACGCCAAGCGTTAACGGCATGAATCCCTCTACGAACGTTTTTCTCATTGACGGTGGTGAGGCTTACGACCGCGGCGACGGCGGCGACTTGAATCTTGCTCCGTCGCCGGACGCGATTGCCGAGTTTAAGGTGCTCTCGAGCAACTACACGGCGAACTTCGGCTTTGGCTCAGGTGGTACGGTTACGATGGTGCTCAAATCGGGTGCCCAAGACTTCCATGGCGGGGCATGGGAGTACTTTCGCAACGATGCCCTCGACGCTAACAGTTACTTCGCCAATCTCTCGCACACGCCAACGCCGGAGCTGCGCTTCAACACATTCGGCGGAAACTTTGGCGGTCCTGTCTTCATTCCGGGACACTATAACAAGGACCGGTCTAAGACGTTCTTCTTCGTTAATGAAGAGTGGCGGCGCATCGTTCTCGGCGCTTCGTTCAACAGCACGGTGCCCACCACGTCCGAACGCAGCGGGAACTTCGCCGGAGATTCCACCATTTACGTGCCGCGTGTGGGTAATCCCGCACAACGGGCGCAATTTGCGGCATTGGGTCTCACGCCCGGACAGCCCTTTCCGGGCAATCAGATCCCAGCAGCGCTCCTGGATAGCAACGTGCAGCGCTTTCTTGCTGCCGGCGCACTCCCGGTGCCCACCAGTGGCAGCCAATTCATTAGTACGGCACGCCAGACCGTAGACCTGCACGAAGACATTCTACGGGTAGACCACAAGAGCAATGACAAGCTGCAGCTCATGGGGCACTTCATCCACGAGAGCGACACGCAGTTCTTCCCGGCGATCTTTGGTGGCCTACCAACCGTCGGCTTTCCCCTGCAGGCACCGGTTTACAACGCCGTGATCAAGGTGACTTATGTGGCAAACCCAAACCTCCTGAATGAACTATCGTTAAACTTCAACGAGGATGCGCTTTTCTATGGCATCGGCGGCAATTACCAGATACCCAGCGACTGGTCAGTCCAGAAGCTCTTCACGGGAAACGATCCGGCGAACCGACTGCCCGCGATCATACTTGGCCAGCCCTTCGCCACCAACTACAACCCGGGGTTCCTTCCGTATAACAATAACGCCACGAATTACCAGGAACGGGACGACCTGTCTTGGACCCGAGGAAAGCACAACTTCCGCTTTGGCGGGTCTTTTATGCATTACACAAAGAATCAGGTGATCGGCGGAGACACGGAGGGGCAATACACGTTTACTGGAAACTTCACTGCCGGTTATAATGCGGCGGGGCAGACCATTGCAGCCGGCAATTCGTTTGCAGATATGCTTCTCGGCGTAGTCCAGAACTACACGGAATCGCAACTGCAAGACCGTCGCCACTACCGCGAGAACTTTTTCGACGGCTATGCAATGGACGATTGGCGCATCACGTCTCGGCTCACCCTGAACTTGGGTCTTCGTTATGAAGGATTGCCCCACTCTTATGAAAAGTACGGTCGGCTCGCCAACTTCAACCCTGCTTCCTATGCGCCTGCAAAGGCGGCTATTTTCAATGCCGACGGGAGCATAGCGGCCACCTCTCCTGGAGTCGGAAAGGTCGCCGGTGTCGCGCTCTCGTCCGATTCTTTCTATCTCAATGGCCTTCAAATTGCAGGACAGAATGGGGTAACGAAAGGTCTTGTTCCAAATTATTGGGGGACAATACAGCCGCGTGTTGGCTTCGCATTGGATCTTCTAGGAAACGGCAAAACCATTTTGCGCGGCGGCGCCGGTCTTTTCTTCAACCAGATTGAAGGAGAAGACCTATACAACGCGGCGACCAACCCGCCATTCTCGAACAGCCCGAGTATTAATAACGTGTACTTTTCGAATCCGAACGTTAACACGATCAACGGATTTTCGTACAGCACCAGTACTCTGCCAATTCTTCCGCAAGGACTCACCAGCCTTAACGCGCGTTATCCTGTGCCGGAAACCGGAATGTACAGCCTTGGCCTGCAGCATCAAGTGTCGACGCACTCCGTCTTCACCGTCGGCTACGTCGGCAACGTGAGCAGGCATCAATACCTACAACGCAGCATCAACACGGTGCCGCTTAGCGATCCGAATCGTCTGGCAATCGCCGCTGGCACATATAATCCCAACTTCGACCGTACCTATCTGGGCTTCGCCGGCATAACGCAGCAGGAAACCTCAGCGGCAGCAAACTACAACTCACTACAGACCACCTACAGGGTGGAGAACTTTCACGGCCTCTCAGCAGGGCTTGCCTACACCTACTCGAAGTCACTGAACATTCAGACAGTGGGCCAGAATCTCTCTCCCGGCGCGATTTCGAACCCTTTCAACACGAACTTCGACTACGGTCCGAGCGATCTGGATCAGACTCACGTCTTCGTCGCGAACTACATCTACCAGCTACCCTTTCCTTCCACAGTGCACAACCTCGCGGCACGAGAAGCTTTCAGCGGCTGGCAGATCTCGGGCATCACCTACATGCAAAGCGGCTTTCCGACAACGCCTACCTTAGGTATCGACAACCTAGGACTTGGTGGAGGTGTTACAGCCAGGCCCGATCTTGTACACGCTGTTAGCTATCCCCAGTCGCGTACCGCATGGTTCTCCGCGAGCTCTTATGCCGCTCCTGCCTCTCTCTCCTTCGGAGGGTCTGGCCGAAACAGCATACGCCTGCCAGGCCGCGACAACTGGAACCTCGCGCTGTTCAAGACGTTCCAGCTTTCGCCTGGAGATCGAGTCAAGATGCAATTCCGCGCCGATGCTTACAACACCTTCAATCACACGCAATTTCAAAGCGTGGATGCGGGATTCAACGACGCACAATTCGGGCAGGTGACCTCGACCTGGGACCCACGCGTCTTTCAGCTTAGCCTCCGACTGTCCTTTTAACTTAGCCTGGAACCCATGGTGATGATAGATATGACGAGTAACTTCTCACGCAGAAACATGATCAGGAAGGTCGCGCTCAGTAGTGGCGGCTTATTCCTTCGTTCCTCGTTCAGCAGTCAACAATCCAAAGCTCTCTCTACGGATACGCAGTCGGGACACGCTGACCGCGATCAACTTCTTCAGTATTTCGCGGCAAATGCGCGTAAACTTCTGCGCAGTCCTACGGGGGTGTTGCATCAGCCGAGCATAGCTTCGAGCCTCCCTGGCGCGGCGTATGGGACGTCGCTCTGGGACTGGGATACGCTCTGGACAGCGCGTGGGCTCTTCCGTGTGGCGGCCCTTACGAACGATGCCGCGCTGGAACACGACGTAGCGGAGCACGCGCGTGGAAGCATTGCCAACTTTTTTGAGCATCAGTCCGCAGAGGGACGTATTCCTATGCTGATCTCTGTAGACAATCCAGATCCTCTCGGGTGTCTTCGAGGCAAGACGCCGCACATTGAAAATCAGGCCAAACCTGTGATGGCGCAGTTAGCGCTTCTCATTACGGAGCAGATGGGCGATGCGAAGTGGTTCGGTCCCCATCTGCCAAAGCTGATTGCGTTCTATCAATCCTGGAGAACGAATAACCTGAGTAAGACTGGGCTGTTCGTGTGGGGAGATGACGTTGCGATCGGAAACGACAATGATCCTACGACGTTTGGGAGACCATTCTTCTCCTCCGCAAATCTCCTACTGAACTGCCTCTACTATCGGGACCTAAAGGCTGCCAGTGAGATGGCACGACAATTGGGACGAACCGATGAACAGCAGCACTTCAGAGACGATGCAGAGCAACTTGGCGCTGCCATTCAGAGAGAGTGTTGGGATGCACGCGACAAGTTTTTCTATACCGTGGATGTTCAATGTGTGGACCGACGAGCAGAGCTGATTCCGAATGTTAAGCCCGGCATGGCAATGTCGTGGGACTCATTGCCGTTGCGCATTCAGACATTCACTGGATTCCTTCCCATGTGGTGTGAGCTGGCGACACGTGAACAAGCCGTCTCCCTTGTTGAACATTTGCGCAATCCGAGCACGTTCGGAGCGCAGCATGGTGTTCGCACGCTCTCTCGCGCGGAGCGGATGTACTCGCTGGAGCGAAGCGGCAATCCAAGCAATTGGCTCGGTCCTATTTGGATCATCTCGAACTATCTTGCCTGGAAGGGTCTCGTGAACTACCGGTATAAGGACGATGCCGCCGAGTTGGCGAGCAGAACCCTCGCACTGCTCGCGAAGGATCTGACATCTTCAGGTTCTCTCAACGAGTACTACCATCCAGACACAGGCGCAGCCCTGAGCCACAAAGGCTTCATGGACTGGAATTTGTTGGTCCTAGAAATGATCTGATCGGAACGGCCGCGGGTACCTCACCGGGACGGATTCCGATGCGACCAGCGCGGCCGCCGAGTTCCTCACCTCCGAAGAACAACTCGGCAAGTTCCGAAAGACCCTCAATGCCCAGCAATTCCCATGACTGGCGGCTTATGCTGCGGAATCGAACGGTTGATTACAATCGTTATAGGAACCCACTCGCATGAAGCCGTTCAAACCTGGACTGCGAACTCTGCTCGTCATCTCCACTCTCGCGTTCGCGGCTACCTCTGCTTTCGCCCAAGGTAAGAGCATACCGCGGCGGCGATGCACCCATCGAGGACGATGACTTTGACGATAGGCCGAACACTTATCTCACTTAACCCGCTTAGTCGACGAACTTTTCTCACCAACGGTACGGTCGCAGCGGCCTTCGCCATGAGCGGCGCCGGCACTTGGACGGCCTCGGCGTTGGCTCAGGCTGCGACCGTGGATGGCGTTCCAAAGGGTATTGTTTGGAAAACCTTCGGTCCTCTGGCTGGCGCTCTCCTCGCCGCGGGTAGATGGAATCCCTATCCGAAGGCAGGTGAGCAGGGATGGAGCGTGGTCCCGCGGCAGATACGCGAATCTATCATCGCTCGTGCGGATGTGGTCAACTCCAGCCCATGGCCGGAGATGCTCGCAACGGATGAGCTTGAGTTCAAACGCAACGGCAATCGGTCACGATTTGAGACCCTCACCTTCGGCCGGCGGAAACGGCTCGGTGATCTCGTTCTGGCGGAATGCATGGTCAATACCGGAAAGTATCTGGATCAGATTGCCAACGGCGTTTGGCTGATCTGCGAGGAAAGCTTCTGGGGCGTTCCGGCGCACCTGGGTGCACAGAAAAAAGGGGTAGGCCTGGCAGATGAGGCGGAACCCATCATCGAGCTGTTCGGCGCAGAGACTTCGGCGACCGTGGGTTGGGTAGTGTATCTGCTCGGCACGCAACTCGACACGGTTTCGCCGCGCATTGTGGAACGCATCCATATGGAAACGAAGCGCCGTATCCTTGATCCGTATCTCGAGCGAAACGACTTTAGCTGGATGGGGCTTAATGCCAAGCACACGATGGGCCTTGCCGACTCATCCCATCGCCTCAATAACTGGAACCCTTGGATCAACTCGAACATTCTTACAGCGAACCTGCTCCTGGAAAATGATCCGCGGCGGCGACAAGCCGTGGTGGACAAAGTTTGCATGAGCGTGGACGAATTTCTGGGTGATTACTCGCCCGATGCAGGATGTGAGGAGGGTCCCGGCTACTGGGCTCGCTCTGCCGGCTCCTTCTTCGATTGCTGCTGGACGCTTATGTCCTCGCATGCGGGAAGAGGCGTGGAAGTGCTCAGACATCCCTTCATCCGGGCGATGGGTCATTACATCTGCGACGTTCACATCGCGACTGACTATTACGTTGATTATGGCGATGCTCACCCTCATGACGCCCCTCCGCCTGATCTTGCCTATCGTTTTGGCAGGGCCACGGGAGATAACACGCTGGCCGAGTTCGGAGCCTTTGAGGCAAAGCAAGGTGGCACCTCCGTACAAGGTGGAACGCTGCGTGAGGTAAACATCGTAAACCGCGGAGGTGTCTCGTCGCTTTCGCGCGAAATTGCCAGGGTGATGGTGGCTGCCGAGATTGTAAACGCGCCCGCTCACGATTCTCTTCCGCGCGATGCCTGGTATCCGCATCTCGGGCTCATGACGGCGCGCCAGAAAGAAGGTTCGGCGGATGGCTTCTACATCGCGTCTCAGGCGGCGAGCAACGGTCGCAGCCACGGCCATAACGACTCCGGAAGTTTCATCATCTTCTATAACGGCGAAGCGGTCTTCATCGACGTTGGGCCGGAGGCCTATACGTCGAAGACCTTCAGCAAGGACCGCTACACGCTCTGGCCGATGCAGTCCGCCTTTCATAACCTGCCCACGATCGGCGGTGTGATGCAGCACGAAGGAGAACCCTATCGGGCGGGAGAGTTAAAGTACAGGAGCAGTGACGCGGAGGTCAGCTTCAGCGCGAACCTCGCCACAGCCTATCCTAAGGACGCTGGTGTGCAGCGCTGGACGCGAACTCTGTTTCTGGACCGGATCCGGGGCGTGGTGAGAATCTCGGAGGACTTTATCCTCGGGAAACCCGTGGAGGTGATGCTTTCGCTCATGACTGCAACCGAGCCAATGGTGCAGGCGGATGGCGTGAAGATCGGCGGAACGCTGCTCGTCTTTGATCAAAAACAGTTGAACGCCACCGTCGAGGAGATCGCGGTGACCGATGCATCGCTGAAGCATTCGTGGAACGAGGTGATCTACCGGCTCAAGCTCGATTCGACGGGCCCAGTAGCTAATGCGACGTGGAAACTGGAGCTCCGCTCGGCCTAGAAGGTCGAAAGAGGAGGTAGCTTGAGTTGCGGTTTTCCGCGCGTTGCCGAATTCACACGAGACAATGGTGCGGGTACTGAGAGCTGGGGCACTCCTCCATCCAGACGACCGAACGCTATCTGGGGTCGGAGCAGGATATTGAGATCGCGGTGAACGACAACCTGGGACTGTAGTGGAGACCGCGACTTCTCGCGGATTTTTGGGGACGCCACAATTTGACGAGCGGGGTGCTAATATGCAAACACCTTGCACGGGAACAAGTTTGGTTTCAGCAAAGATGCGACCCGAACCCCAATTTGACTGAGCTTGGCAACAAATGAGAACCGAGGAACACTATGGAACAGGGAACAGTGAAGTGGTTTAACGATGCCAAGGGGTTTGGCTTCATCAGCCGTCAAAACGGCGAAGACGTTTTCGCACATTACTCCGCAATCACCTCGAGCGGCTTAAAGAGTCTCCAAGAGGGTCAGGCTGTGCAGTTCAATGTGATTAAGGGGCCCAAGGGCTGGCAGGCAGCCGACATTCAGCCTCTCTAAATTGCTTACTTCTTTGCGAAAGGGACCGGCTTAGCAGACTCGCGGTGAGCGGTCGAAGATGCGGCTTGTGGTCTGGAAGCTGGACCGGCTCGGACGAAATCTGCCGATTTTGGCCCGGCTCACTTAGCGTACGATTTTGGACGTTTGGTGTGGTGACCCCTAAACCGCCTCAAGATTCGCACCCAATCGCGGTTGCCAATGGTTCGGCGTCACGGTAAAAGCAGTTTTGCAGCAGGGAAGTGGGGACCAAGAAAAGGCCGCGTGAGGTTAGGCTAAAAACAAAGGGAGAGGTCTTTAGAACCTCTCCCTTTGACATTCTTTACCGCCGGGAATATGCCTTGCGGCAGGGATGCTCCCAGAAGTCTCAATTAGCATACTAGCCACCATCGGAGAGTTTGTCAAGAAACTTTAGGCTATTCTCTTGATCGTAAAGATTTTATGAGGTTAGATTGCCGCCACCGTACAGAAGAGAACTTTTAGTCAGCATCGAGCGAACCATCACAACGGAAAGGCTGACTCGGTATCTGAGTGCCACCGGTAGAGACGTTCCCCAGGCACTCACACTGTATGAATACAACGTGCAGCTCTCTGAAGTGCTGTATGGGCTCCTGCATGGGCTGGAAGTTACGGTGCGGAACGCCGAGCATCATGCTCTTACGGCGAGCTACGGAACCCCCGCCTGGTACGACTCTCCGCTTTTGCCCTTATCGCCGTATTGGAAAGACAAAATTACGGAGGCAAAGAGAAACCGCACACTGATTTCGCCGCTCGGAGCCGTTGTTGTCCCATCGCCGGGCAAGGTCATTGCTGAACTAACTTTCGGTTTCTGGGTAGATCTCCTAAAGAGTGCCAATCATCGAAGTCTCTGGGTAGACCGTAAGTTGAATGCCGCGTTTCCTAATGCTCGACGACACAGATCCTTAATCCATGAACGACTGAAAGCTATTCAGTTGTTGCGTAATCGTATTTCTCATCATGAGCCGGTTTTAACATCGGGAAATGTTCTTTACACTGGCGATGGCGTCATTCCCCTACCCGAAGTGCTTGAGTGCGTGGAGTGGGTTTGCACAGAAACGGCCCAATGGATAAAAGCGCAGTTCCGCTATAGCGAAGCAGAGCGAATTCTTCGAGAAGTAGCCGCCATGAAAATTTCGCTCTAAGCCAGGGCGCAGCCGCTAAACACACCCGGTAAGGATTCGTGTCGGATTGTCACACAGCCCGGCATCAAGACCGAGATCGGTTGTCACACCTTCCGCGCCACCGGCATCACCGCCTACCTCAAGAACGGCGGCCATCTCGAAATCGCCCAGCAGATGGCCGCGCCTGTGTCGGTTTTCCATTGCTAGTAGAAAATTGTCTTTTTTCGTGAGCGCTATGTGAACCGCGTCTTGTCTGGCTCTGCGTAAGAATGCACACTTGAGAGATGAGACAGGAGATCGCGGATGCGAAGGTGAAGTGGAGTGAGTTGGTTTCCGAACAGAGCAAGAATTGTCTGCGCAGTGAGTGAATGAAAACGCCGGGAGGTACTTTCTCTATTGGGTGATAGAGGAGTAATCCTCTTAGCGTACATAAATTTCCCTTTCTTGAGGTATCCCCAAATCCTTTCAGTCCCAGTTTTTGGTGCTGGTGTTGTTGCCGCACATTATTGTGTGGCACAATTCTGTGTGATACAAATATGTGCTATGAAAAACCCTTTTGAATTCGGCCGTGAATTGGGCATCGGTGAACTCGTGGACCGGAACAGTGAAGTCGCCGAGGTCGAAGAAGTCATTAAGAGCGGCCGCAAGCTGTTTCTGATCGGGCCGCGCCGTTATGGCAAGACTTCAATCCTCAAGGCAGCGGAAGACAAGCTTCAGATAGCGAATTCAGTGGTGCTTCGTCTCGACGCCGAAAGCTACCCGACCCTCGAAATGCTGGTGAATGGCATTGTGGCGGGCGCAGCAAAGCAACTTAAGAGTGGGGTGGAACGGGCTGGCGAACAGATTAGAAAATTCTTCTCGCGCTTACGTCCGGAACTGGACTTTAGTCTCTCCGACAGCGCATGGACAGCTAAGGTCAGCGTGGGCTCCGGGTCCGAAAAGCAGGGCGGTGTGACCCTATTGGTCGAAGCACTCAACGGATTGGAATCTCTTGCCAAAGCGCAACCTCCTGGACGCGCTGTGGGGCTTGTGATTGACGAGTTCCAAAAGGTCATAGAACTTGGAGGAGATTCGGCTGAGGCTCAGATTCGCGCGGCGATCCAGCGCCATAAGCGAACTGGCTATGTCTTCGCCGGGTCGAAGACTCAGATGCTGAGCGCAATGACCATGGATGCGTCGCGGCCTTTTTACCGGTTGGGCACCGTTCGCTTTCTGGGCCGGTGCCCAGGCCCGACTTTGAAGCTTTCCTCGGATCGAAGTTTACTGAGAGTGGGTTCAAAGTGCAGAATCCTTCAGCGATCAGTCTTATCCTTGACCTGGCTGAGGATGTCCCGTACAACGTTCAGATGCTGGCTCACAGTTGCTGGGACCAACTTCGCGACCGCGTCTCCGTCAAGTCCGCAGTTCTGACAGATGCAGTAGTCAGGCAGGCGCTCGAACTCCTCGTCCGGCAATATGATCCGTTCTACACGCAGCTTTGGACGGCGCTGACTTCCATTCAGCAACGAACTCTGCTGGCAGTCGTTCAGCAGCGCGGTGTGAAACTTCAATCGATGAAGGTTGTTCGTTCCCTGGGTAAAGGGCCATCAACGGTGCGAAGGTCCCTGGGAGCTCTGATCGATCGGAATATCCTGCGCGAAGAGGAATCCGGCAACGGCATACGAATGCGCTTTGAGGACCCCTTCTTCGCCCAGTGGATCAGGCTATTCGCAGCCGAGCCGGTCGCATCTTTTGACATTACACAGACCTCCTGAAGACGCCAAATGTATTGGGGTCGCCACAGAATTCGGAACATTAAAGCATGTTAAGCCCGACTATGGATCAGGCGCCGGCTAAATGGGGCAAGAGAAAAACAAGTGATTCTGAACGACCCAAACCACTAGACACCGACCGGCCTTCTCGTGGAAGGGCCCGCAGCGGTCGGTGGAGCGGAGACATTAGTGGACACTGGCCGACTTCCAAGTACTAATGCTTGATGGCCGGAGTTCAACCAACAAGCTCGACACCGGCATCGTCACTGCTCAGCTTCAACAAGGGGTGATCAGTTGTGCATGTTGATGACCGCCGCCTCGAGTTTGCTGCGGCGTTGGGGAAGACTCATGCGCATCATTCAGCCGGGAACGGCGTGGGCCATCTTCTCGTCCAGACGACAGCTTGACGCAACACAGGTTTACTTAAGAGTGGGGTAGGTTCTGTAGCCGAGGATCTCGGAGCTGAAGGACGTTCCGCTGAGGCGTGATGTCTTGAGGAGCACCTCGAAGTAGGGAAATTTCTGGACCTGAAGGGTATTTTGAAACTTCTTCAACTGTTCTTCGGAGGTGAGGAACTCTGCGGCCGCGCTGGTCGCGTCGGAATCCGTCCCGGTGAGGATGATCACGTTGCCGTTGTGGCTTGGGTTCGGCAGATAGGCTACGACGCTGTAGCCGGCAAACCCGCTTGGATACAGGGAGGGGGTATAGGAGGCGGCCTCGCCGGGGCGCGGATGGCGGTTCGCGATGTATCCAAATCCCCGCGCGTCGTCGAAGTCGAGGCTGAAGTTCACCTGATCGTCGAACATGTAAATCCACGGATTCGCCTTCTTCTCCCCAATTAGAATGAGGTTGTCGTGTTTGACCGATTCGGCCTGGAAGAAACGCGAAAGCGTCAGGTGCAGCGACGATCCGACCGGACTAAGCGCGAGAATCTGCTGGGCGGCACGGAAGTCGCCAAAGGCCACCAGATTGTGCCCGTAGATGTTGCTGAGGTCCTCGCGCCGATCCTTGCTTACAGGCAGCGATTCCGTCTCGCTCATGTACTGGCGATTTATGTAATCGGATAGCGATATGGGATGTCCTGTGAGTTCTTCGCGAATGCTGAGCGAGGCATCGGGCAGAACGATGTCGGTCTGCTGGGAGGGCTTGACGAAGTCCTTCCAAAGCGCCGCAACCGCCGGCTTGCCTTCCCAGACATAAAGGAGTTTACGCATCGCGCGGTCCTGTTGCATCTCCAAGAACCAAGCGACTGCGAGGGCCATGCACGCGGTTCCCCACACAAGATGCGCGCGGTAGTTGCGGTGCTGCGGGACAGGCAGTGCGACGACGCCATCATGGGACACGACATCTCTTGACAGTGAGGTCTCCGCGGACGGCCGCCCGGCGTGGCGTTGATGGAATACCGGCATATAGCCGCCGCGAGGGATTTCGAGGATGAGCTTCTCGTGCGCGCCCTCGGACGCGAAGTACAACTCGATGCGCTTTCTCAGTTCGGTGGCGGTGACGCGAACAATATTGTCCTGGCTTCGGTCATAGGTTGACGGCCGTCCGAAGACTTTGGCGCCGATCTCCTGTTCGTGTATCTCCGGGCAGCCGTCCTTGAGAGATTGGCCGCCCACGTACAGCAGAAACTCCCGCAATCGAGCCGACCGACGGAACTGCGCACTGGCTGCAATGCGATCAATGAGGGCGCGTCGCTCATCCACACTAGGCTGATCAAGGCGCTCTTCTGCCGGAGCACTCGCTATAGAACCCATAGGCCGTCCAGACTCGTCAGGGTGACAAGTGTAGCACGCAGACCTATCTCTTGGTTAGGTGCTACCCAGGCCTTTGGGAATGAATCTCCGATGGCGAATCCTTACACTCCGGCACGCAAATAATAGGAGTGCGAGAGCTTGTCCGGCGAGAGTGCGCAAGGGCTGCTGGAGGGGTTTGCCGGTCCGCCGATCTCCGGATCACTGCCGCACGGAGGGTATTCCTATAGATTCTTTTGCTGGGTGACGACTTCCTTGGCTCTCAATATCTATCTCCGGCACGTAGTCCGACGGCCTGTGGTCGGCCTAATTGTTGAAAACAATAGATTATGGTGTCGCTTACGGTAAGTCCTAGCATGTAAGTTCCGGTAAATTAACTTGCCCCATTTGTTTTCTCTCTTGATGATGGGCCGTCTTCAACATCCATAGAAAAAGGATTCAGCAAGTCGACAACGTCGTTCCAGCTTCAACACCTTGTGGAGGTCTTTCGTGCATGGTTTTCGTTTACGCAACAAGATTTTTAGCTTGACCATGATCCTGATGGTCGGTTGCGGACTCGCTCCGCGTGCCTTTGGACAGCGATATCTCGGCGGGATCCAGGGCGAGGTAAGCGATTCCGCGGGGGCAAAGATTCCCGGAGCAGTCCTGACCGCCGAGGAGGCTTCCACGCACTTCAGGGTTTCGGTTAAGGCGAACGACTCCGGCACTTACTCTTTCGCCCAGCTGAATCCCGGAACGTACACCATCACTTCGTCAGCGCCCTCCTTCGGCACGGAGATTCGCACCAACGTGCTCATCACTGCCGGCGAGTTCCAGGTCGTCAACTTTACGTTGAAGGCCGGCGCGACTACGGAGACCGTCGAGGTCGCCGCCGAGAGCAACAGCCTCATCGATACCGGCACGCCGAACCTCGCTACCACGCTCAACACGCAGGAAGTCACCGACCTTCCCAATAACGGCCGCGACCCGTACGTGATGGCTACTCTCGCCGTCGGCGTGACCAACAACGGCTCCGGCGGATATTTTCAGGGCAAGTCCAGCAATGTCACGAATCCGTTCAGCGGTGTCGCTGTGCAGATCGGCTCGAACGGCAACTCTGGCCACAACCGCCTGCTCCTTAACGGCATTCCCAACGATCCGCCCGAACGCCTCTCCGGCAACACGTACGCCGGCTTCACGCCGTCTCCGGAAGCCGTGCATGAAGTGAAAGTGCAAACAACCTTCTTCGATGCCCAGATCGGTCACGGCAATGGGACCGTCACGAATGTCGTGGTGAAGAACGGTACCAACCAACTGCATGGCGCCGCGTATTACGTCTTCCAGAACACGTACCTGAATGCCAACACCTACGAGCGGGTCCCGAACCAGAGCGGCGCACTCAACCCGGCGTCGCCGACCCCCCGCGGTAACGATCAGCTCAGCCAGACCGGCTTCGTTGTCGGTGGCCCTGTCATGCTGCCCAAGCTGTACGACGGCCGCAACAAGACGTTCTTCATGCTGGCGTTCGAGCGGTACGCCAACCATACGGGCGGGTCCTACAGCACGCGCCTCCCGACCCAGGCAGAACGTGGCGGCGACTTCTCCGCGCTGTGCTCGGCCTTTAACAGCGCCGGCCTCTGCACTTCGGGCATCCAGATCTACGATCCGCTATCGCCCGTGGACGCCAGCGGGAATCGCACGAACTATTTCCCCGGCAACATCATCCCGTCGACGCGCCTCAACGCGACCGGCGTTGCGCTGCTGCAATACTTCCCGCTGCCGAACTCCACGACCCTAGCCAACGGCAACAATTACCTCTCCAGCCAGTCGTCAGCCAGCACGTATCCCTCCATCATCGGGCGCGTCGACCAGTCCTTCCGCGGCGGTGGAGACACTCTGAGCGGCATCATGTTCCGCGCCGGGCTAACGCAGACCACTCCGACGCAGGGCTTCCCAAAAGGCATCGCGCCGGGCGGCACCGGCTATCAGGTGTATCGCAACACGCGCGGCGGCAGCCTGGACGAAGTGCATCAGTTCTCCTCCACCATGGTGCTGGACTCCCGCCTCGGCATTGTGTGGCATCCGTTCGGCCTCGTATACCCGGGCAATTCCGGCTATAACCTCAGCTCGCTCTCCATCAACAGCTCCGGCCTGCCCTACGCCAGCTTCCCGGGCATCTCCTCCATCACGGACTCGTATGCAACGCTCGCGCCAGGCGCCGGCGGCCAGGTAAGCACCAGCCTCGTCGGCTCGCTTGAAGAGGTCCTCACCAAGACCTGGGGCCGTCATTCCGTGCGCTTCGGCTTCGAGGGCAACCTGCTCCATTACAACGTGCAGAATCCGCAGAGCGGTTTCGGCGGCTACACCTTTTCGCGCGCTTTCACGCAGCGCAACTACGTCACCGGCGACGCCAACTCCGGCGATCCGGCCGCGGGGCTGTTGCTCGGCGACTTCGACAGCGTTAGCTACAACATTCAGATCGCGTATGCGCTTTCGCAGCGGTACTATGCTCCGTTCGTGCAGGACGACTGGCGCCTCACTCCCAAAATTACGCTCAACCTCGGCGTCCGCTGGGACTATGAGTCCCCCTACACCGACCGTTTCAACCGCCTTGTGAACGGTTTCTGCGCGACGTGCACCAATCCCTACCAGGCGGGTGTCACCGGGCTTACGCTCAACGGCGGCATCTCCTCCTACACAAGCCCCTCCAACCGCTTCCCATATCCACGCGATCTCAACAACTGGCAGCCGCGCCTCGGCTTCGCCTACCAGGCGTTCCCAAACACCATCGTGCGCGCCGGCTACGGGATCATCTACTTCAACACCATCGAGTCTCCCTCATCGATCAGCACCGGCTTCAGCCAATCCACCAGCAACACCAATTCGAGCGCCAACCTGCCCATCTCCACGGCGAGCAATCCCTTCCCCAAAGGCATCGCTTTGCCTTCAGGCAACTCGCTTGGCTTGGCAACCGGAGTGGGCGGCGGGATCAGCTTCTATGATCCCAACCACGTGCAGCCGAAAGCGACGCAATTCTCGGCCAGCGTCCAGCAGCAGTTTCCTGGCAATCTCAGCTTCGAAATTTCCTACATCTACCAGAAGACCACGGAGCTCGAAGTCAACCGCAACATCAATCTCCTGCCAGCGCAGTATTACGCCACCGGCACGGACTATGCGACCAACCTGGCCAATCAAACCGCGCTTAACGCGCAGGTGACAAACCCGATGTTCGGAAAACTGCCTGCGGGCTCTTCGTCCTCACTGACCGGAAAGACGATCGCGCAGAACCTGTTGGATGTTCCCTTCCCCGAGTTCACTTCGGTCACCGAGCTCGGCTCTTCCATCGGCTGGCAACGTTACGACGCGCTCCAACTGCAGGTGCGCAAACCAATGAGTCATCACTTCGACCTTCAGGGAAACTTCACCTGGAACAAGCTGATAGACAACAATAGCTATCTCGACAACTACGCTCAGGCGCTCAATAAGCTCGCGCACGTGCAGGATGGCGGCGCCACACTCATCGCGAAGATCTTCGGCACGGTCGAGCTCCCACGGTTTGCCTCGCGCCCCTCCTACGAGCGGCTTGTGTTAGGCGGCTGGAAGATCAACACGGTAATGCTCGCGCAGAACGGCAGCCTGGTTACCGCACCCGGCAACGTCGACCAAATCGGTGATCCCACCGCCGCGCCCCGCAACTTCCAGCGCTTCTTCAATACCTGCTATCAGAACACCGCTGGCACGCCCGTCAGCTCGTCCGGCACAGCGTACGCGTGCGATGCCACGACGCCGAACCCAGCCTACCGGCAGCGCCTGTCCTACACTGTGCAGCGCAACTATCCCCTCATCAACGAACGCCAGCGCATCTACCCGCTGGTCAATCTCTCCGCCTTCAAGCAGTTCATCGTGCATGAAGGCGTCAGCTTCGAGATCCGCGGCGAGTTCTTCAATGTCGGCAACCGTCCCAACTTCGGCGGCCCCGGCACTTCGATTGGCGCATCTGGATACGGCGCTGTGACGCTCACACAAGCCAATGACCCGCGCATTGGCCAATTGACGGCCCGCCTCAACTTTTGAGCAACAGCTATTTCACTTCTGGAGACAGCCGCCTGATAGGACGGCGGTCCCCTCACCCATGTCTTGCTTCAGTTGCGAAGCCTGCGCGAAGATTTGCAGTGATAGGAACGGAAAGCGCTAACAATTTTGGGAGGGTTGTCCTTATGGCGAACGAACCGCCTAGGTCGGAAGCATTGAAGCCGCTGACCCTGGACCAATTGCGCAAGAGGATTGCGTCGGGCAAGTCTGTCCCGATGGGCAACGCCGACTCCCCCGAAAGGAAGGCCGAAGTAGCCCTTCCTGGCGAATGTGAGAGCGCTCCGCACTCGAAGATCGCTAACGGCCCTCCGGTTGATGGCCCGGCTACGATTGAGACGGAGAGAGACGGTCCTGGGAGTCACGCAGGATAGGAGAGGGCGTCAATGAAGGAACTTTTCCGTATGGCTTGGATGCGAGGCAATCTCCCTTCCTTCTAGACCGAATGAGAGCCAAAGAGGCAGAGAAACAGAATGACCCTTATCTCTAGACGTGATGTCTTAGCTGGATTGGCCGCTTCAAGTGCTGCCTGTATGGTGACAGCCTACAGCGAAGAGCGCCGAGGCTCCGCCGCGGGGAACCCAGCGCTGCTCTCCGGCGACAAGCGCCGTCAACACGCAGATGCACTACTCCGCTACTCTCTCAACGAGGACTACCACCCAGACACAGGCGCAGCCCTGAGCCACAAGGGCTTCATGAACTGGAATTTGTTGGTACTGGAAATGATCTGATCGGAACTTCAGGCCGCTTGACTTATCCCGTATATGGCGTGGAGCAACTTCCTCGCAACGGCAATTCACAAACCGCTTAGGCAAGAATTCTGAAGCAGAAAGCAAGGTTCAAGGAGCAAGTATGCGTCAGTGGTTTCTAAGCGCGGTGGTGCTAGGGGTGATGCTGGGATCGGCGACGGGGCAGAATGCCGCGTCGATACATCTGGTAGAACAGGCGCCTGTGGGGATCAGCAAGATCGCGCCGGGTGTGTTCCTGGTCGACTTTGGGCGGGTGGCGTTTGGAAATCTTTCGCTAACGCCTGCGAATGTGACTACATCAGAGGCTGTTACCGTCCGCTTTGGCGAGGCATTGAAAGATGGCCGGGTGGATACGCATCCACCCGGCTCAGTGCGCTATGGAGAGGTGAAAGTTGCGCCGAAACGGGGAGAAACGGTGATCGTGACTCCTCCAGTGGATGCGCGTAATACGAAGGCCCCTGCGGTGTTGAGTCCGGCGCCTTTTGGAGTGTTGACGCCCTTTCGTTGGGTAGAGGTGGAGGGCTGGCCGACTGAACTGCACGCGGACCAGATTCGCCGCCGTGCCGCCTTCGACAGTACATGGGTCGACGATGCTGCGACGTTCCACTCGTCAGACCCTATGTTGGATAAGGTTTGGGATCTCTCCCACTACTCCATCAAGGCGACTACCTTTGCCGGAGTCTTCGTAGATGGGGATCGGGAGCGCCTGGCCTATGAGGCGGATGCTTATCTGACTCAGCTAAGCTACTACGCCGGAGACGCCGATCCACGCATATCGCGAGCCACCTTCGATCGTCTAACGAAGTTTCCGACCTGGCCTTCCGAGTGGGCTCCGCACATGGTCTTCATGGCCTACGCCGACTGGATGCAAACGGGCGACATGGCCTGGCTTGCAGCGCACTATGAGGGACTAAAGACCAAGCTGCTGGATAATCGAATCGGACCAGACGGACTGGTGATGAGCCCGCCAGACCTGATCAGACATGGAGATATTGTTGACTGGCCAGGACACGAACGCGACGGCTACGTCTTTACCAAGGTCAACACGGTTGTCAATGCCTTCCATCTGCGCGCTCTGGAAGAGATGAGCGAACTGGCCGAGGCCCTGGGTAAGAAGAAGGAGGCCGCGAAGTTCTCGGAGCAAGAGAGAACGGCGCAGGCCACCTTCCAGGAGAAGCTCTTTGATCCGGTGCGTGGGCTCTATCGTGATGGAGTAGGAACAGATCATGCATCTCTGCATGCAAACCTATTTCCTTTGGCCTTTGGGCTTGTACCTGCCAACGCCAGGCCGCAGATAGCACAGTGGCTGGCCGGCCGCGGCATGGCGGGATCGGTTTACGCAGCACAATATCTGCTGGAAGGTCTGTTCGAGAATGGGGCGGACGCGGACGCGCTTGCCTTGATAACGGCACCGGGAGATCGAAGCTGGAGGCACATGGTCGAGTGCGGTGCGACGATAACCTGGGAGGCCTGGGATCAAAAGTACAAGCCAAATCAGGACTGGAACCATGCCTGGGGCGCGGCTCCGGCGAACCTTTTACCACGCTTCGTGCTAGGCGCGCAGCCATTGACGGCGGGGTGGGGCAGAGCACTGATCCAACCGCATCCAGGGACCCTGAGCAGGGTCGAAGGCCGGATGCCAACGCCGCGCGGCGAACTGTCGGTGAGCTGGAGACGAGAGAAGAATTTCACTCTGACACTCACCCTGCCGGTTGGGATGACCGCCAAGGTCGAGTTGCCTGCACTGGAGGGTTCGAGCGAAGTGTGGGTTAGTGGTGCTCCGGTGAAGGCGCATTGCGAGGGTCAGTGGTGGACTCTCGAAAAGGATCTGTCGGGAACCGTCACGATCGAGGAGCGATGAGGCGACAAATGTTTGCTCTGTACATTCTGCCTGATCCCCGTCGCTTCGTACCTCGATCGGCACAAGCGCCCCGTCGAGACTCCGTACGACCCGCTCTCTCCGGCCTAGGCCTCTGTTGGAAGCATGTCTCGTCGGAGATATTCGCGGAAGGGCTTCGATGGCTGGTGGCTCGTTGCAGCGGAGCCGGAGCGGCTGCTAATAATGCGGGTGTCATGAAGACTATTGCTTTCCTGTTGCTCACTATTGGCGCCTCCGCCCAGGTCGTCGCGACGAAACCAACCGACCCGCTGCTTGACGGCTTCATTCACCCTCCGCAAAGCGCCCGTCCGCTGGTCTGGTGGCACTGGATGAATGGAAACATCAGCAAAGAAGGAATCAAGCTCGATCTCGAATGGATGCACCGCGTCGGTATCGCCGGATTCCAGAACTTCGACGCCGCGCTCGCCACACCGCAGGTCGTCGACCATCGCATCGCTTACATGACCCCTGAGTGGAAGGACGCCTTCAAGTACACCACTAACCTGGCCGACCACTTCGGGATGGAAGAAGCCATCGCCGGCTCGCCCGGCTGGAGTGAAAGCGGAGGACCATGGGTACCCGGCCCGGAAGCGATGAAGAAGTACGTCTGGAGCGAGACGATCGTCGAGGGCGGCGAATCCTTCACCGACACGCTCGCACACCCACCCACTGTCACCGGGAAGTTCCAAAATACCCCCGCCGCGAATCCCCCTATCGAGGAGCCGGAGTTCTACGCCGATAGCGCTGTCATGGCCTACCGAGCGCCGTCAACCGATGCACCCCTTCCACAGCCGGTCGTCACCAGCAGCAGTGGGGAAATCGACTCCTCCGTACTCGCGGATGAAAACGCCGCCACCTCGGTGACGATTCAGAAAGCTGGAGCGGGCACTAGGCCGTGGATCCAGGCCGAATTCCCTCAGCCGGTCACAATTCGCTCCGTCACAGCATCGATCAGCCGCAACGGGCGCGGCACGAACATGGGCGTCTCGCTCCAGTCCAGTGACGACGGCACCAACTTCCAGTCCGTCATTCCAATTCCGATGGGCGGCGCGCTCGAACAAACGCTCTCGTTCGCTCCTGTCACATCAAAGTATTTCCGCTTGCAATTCAATCTGCGAACACCAGGCTCCGACGACATCACTGTCAACGAGTTCGTTCTGCACTCCGGCGCACGCGTAAATCGGTTTGAAGAAAAAGCCGGATTCCAGCAGATGCCCGACCTCTACGGCTTCGCCACACCTGAGGTGGCAAGCATCGACGCTATCCCCAAAGGCGACGTGATCGATCTAACGAGCAAAATGCATCCCGACGGTGCGCTCGACTGGACTCCACCATCTGTTGGACGGTGGATCGTCCTTCGCATCGGCTATTCCCTGATCGGCAGCACTAACAATCCCGCCACAAAGGAAGCCACCGGTCTCGAAGTCGACAAGCTCAACGCCCACTACGTCAAGAACTACATGGACCGTTACCTCGACAGTTACAAGCAGACAGTCGGCGCGGACTTTATGGGCAAACGCGGCATTCGGTACGTCATCAATGATAGTTGGGAGGCCGGCACGCAGAACTGGACTGACAACATCATCGCCGACTTCACCCGCCTGCGCGGTTACGACCCGCATCCCTGGCTGCCCGTGCTTGCCGGTCACGTAGTCGAAAGCGCCAGTGCCAGCGACCAGTTCCTCTGGGACTTCCGCAAGACGATCGCCGACCTTACCGCCACCGAGCACTACGGCCAGTTGGAGGCCACGCTCAAAGCGCGCGGCATGGGCCACTACGGCGAGTCGCACGAGTCCGGGCGCGCCTTCATCGCCGACGGTATGGAGGTGAAGAAATACAACGAAGTTCCCATGAGTGCGATGTGGGTGCAAACCCCCGGTGTCAACAACGAACTCTACAACTACGATGCCGACGACCGCGAGTCCGCCTCCGTCGCCCACATCTATGGCCAGAATCTCGCCGCTGCCGAGTCCATGACCGCCCGAGCCAATAGCTCTTGGATGTGGTCACCGGCAACCCTGAAGCCCACCGCCGACCAGGAACTTGTCAACGGCATCAACCGCTTCGTCATCCACGAGTCCGCCCACCAACCGCTACTCGACAAGGCCCCCGGCCTGACTCTCGGCCCCTACGGCCAGTGGTTCAATCGCAACGAAACCTGGGCAGAGCAAGCCGGCCCGTGGATCGACTATCTCGCACGCAGCAGCTATATGCTGCAACAGGGACGCTTTGCCGCGGACGTTCTCTACTTCTACGGCGAGGACTCGAACCTCACTGCTATCTTCGTCAACTCTGCCCCTAACGTGCCTGCGGGCTATGGATTCGACTACGTCAATGCCGACGCATTGATCCACATGTTCCGCGCGGTCAACGGCCGCGTCACCACCGCAAGCGGCATGAACTACCGCCTGCTTGCGCTCGACCCCTACAGTAAACACATGTCGCTGCCCGTCCTTCGCGCGATCTACGCGCTCGTTGAGCAGGGCGCCGTCGTCGCTGGGCCGAAACCCACCGACACCCCCAGCCTCGCCGACAACCAGGCCGAGTTCAACAAACTCAACGGGGAGCTCTTCGGCGACGGAACCGGCATCCATACCCTCGGCAAAGGCAAAGTCTTCGCTGGACAGGATGCCGCGTCTGCCCTGAGCGCACTCGGCGTAACGCCCGACTTCAACCACACCAAACCCCAGCCCGATACACGCATCGCCTTCGTTCATCGCAAGCTCGCCGAGGGCGACATCTACTTCCTCGACAATCGCAACGATCATGAAGCGACCATCGATGCAACCTTCCGCGTCACCGGCAAAATGCCGGAACTTTGGCACGCCGAAACCGGAAAATCCGAGACCGCTTCCTACACGATCGCAAACGGCGCCACCACCGTGCCGCTGCATCTTGAGCCATGGGGAACCGTCTTTGTCGTCTTCCGCAAACCCGCAGCCGCTGCCTCCCGCACGCTGCCCAAAATCGTCGAGACCCCGTTTGCCACTGTCGACGGACCTTGGCAACTCAGCTTCCAGCCAAACCGTGGCGCACCGGCATCCATGAACCTCGACACGCTGGCCTCCTGGACCAACTACGCCGACCCAGGTGTGAAGTACTTCTCTGGTATCGGCACCTATACCAAGACGATTGACGCGTCAGCCGAATGGTTCGAACCCGTCGGGTCCGTGTGGCTCGACCTCGGCGACGTGAAGGACCTCGCCGAAGTCTCGGTTAACGGGACATCGCTTGGCGTCGTCTGGCACGCCCCCTACCGCGTCGATGCCACCAAAGCACTCAAACGTGGCAAGAACGAACTCACCATCAAAATCACCAACACCTGGGTCAATCGCCTGATAGGCGATCAACAACCCAACGCACGCAAAATCACCTTCACCGACGTCACTCCCTACAGCGCCGGTTCGCCCCTGATGCCTTCCGGCCTGATCGGTCCTGTGCAGATCTTTCGCGAGTCAACGAAGTAAGAGAACGTATAAACTTGGAGGTCTTTGCCGGGGATTGGCAGCCGGGAAATAGGTAACGAAAAACGCCGATGCCGCCTGGAATGATTCTCGTTGATGCAACGGGGCAAACCCAGCAACGCTGACACCGAGACGATCCGAGTCACAACTCGACCTTACGGCCAGCCTCTATCTTGAGAACAAATGGTGGATGAGACTTTCTCTGTCTCATCCACCTGAAAGCCGGCGATTACTCGTCGCCGGCTCCGTCTGCGGGATCATCAGCGGTCTCGATCTTAGAGAGCCGCTTCATGCTGATGGCGTGGATCTCTGAGATCCGGTGCTTGAACGTCGTGCCCTCGATCTCATCCTCGACCTCGCGATACCGCAAGGTACCTTCAAGAGTGATGAGCTGCCCCTTCTGGAGCGTCTTGGCGAATTTCGAGAGATTCCTCCAGGCATAGACGCGGTGCCACTCGGTGCGGGTTTCGTAGTCGCCTTTGTCGTTCTTCCAGCTCTCCTGGGTTGCGATGTTGAGGACGACGTACTCGCGGTTGTTCTGAGCGGTTTTGGCTTCTGCGTTCTGCCCGAGGCGGCCGATGAGGATGACTTTGTTGAACATGGTGTTTAGCTCCGTTTCTTTTGGTTTGTCCGCTGTCTGCGGTACATGCTTGCCCAACGGGTGTGCCGTCGCGACCCACTCCCTCGGCGACTGGATAGAATCTGCGGAAGGGGACCCCAGCTTGCCTGGGGGCAGGAGTCCGCACCTCTTGCGAGGCGCGCAGCGGATTCTGGGAAGGAGAGCGTGCGTCCGAAGGGCGTGGGTGTCTTGAGCGCGGCACGCTGAACGCAGATAGAAAGGCAAACCGGAAGGGAGCCTCCCTGTTCGACGGCTTTCCCTCATGACGCGAGTAGCAAAAGCCAACTCAGAGTCCAAAGAGCCGTCACTGAAGCCCAGGAAGGAAGAACTATAAAGGAGAATCGCGGAATCGATGCTCATCGCTCGGCCCATCTCCTCGCCTTCTCCATGGTTCTCCGGATGTAGGCAGCTCGCTTGGAAGGGCTGGGATCGCGGGAGAGGTAATCGGCTTCCAGGGCACATCCGATCCGGTCCTCGGTCATGCCATTGGCAAAAGCAGCGACACAGAAAGCGATGTCGGCGGCGGCGGGGCGGTCCTGGTACTTGATCGAAGTTCGGAAGCGCTCTAAGGATAGATTCGATAATCTCGGTCCCCTTTGGGGAGAAAGAGAACTTTGCAGTCGCTTCGCCTCGCGTTCCTGCTCCAGGGCCTCGTATAGCTTCGTTATCTCTTGCTCGAAGGCCTGCGCCATCGGGTACTGCTGTCCGGTGTAGCTGTGCAGGCGAACGAAAGGGAAGAGGCCGTCAGGTTTCCGGTATTTGGGCTTGCAATTCGTAAAGCCAGGAAGCCGCCCGAACCGCCTCCAGTCAGCCGCGCTGGGGTCGGCATCGTATCGCCCCGCCAATGTCTGCGCGGCGAAGCTTCCGAGGAGCTTCGGAAACATTCTGGGGTGCTTGAGCCAGGCTTGAAAGTTGCCGGCGCTGGTCTCGATCACGGCACACGGATTGAAGCCGTCTGTCGAGAGCCTGGCGAGCGAGGTCTCGTTGAGATCGTCGAGCGTGGTGAAGCGATGCTCGCCCGATGGACGAATGTAGATATGCGAGCCGTGGGCATTGCGGTACTTGAGCAGAGGAAGCCTGTCGAGGACCGCCGCGGCCGAGATGCCGTCGAGTCCCGGAAGCATTCCACGCTCACTCAGGACACCGACATCGTAGAGCGGCCCCTCGATAGCAGTGAGCATGGCGCGAACAGTGGATTCGGTTCTATGCATCGACGTCATCCTTGAGATTTGTTTCACCGTGGGAGGGGAGCAGGGGAGGGAAAGTCCCCGCCGCCCGCCTTTGAGTGGGCGAGTCTTGGCATCTACCATCTAAGCGAGATGAGAGGGGCACTTTTTGACACTATTGCCCACTTTTTTCGCGAAGAGAAGGGGCTGCAAACGCAACCCCCCTAACTCAGAGGCTCGTATTTTGCATGGGTGGTTCATCTTGCTTGGGTAACTGCGGCTTAGTAGATGATCGTCGAACCCGTGTCCAGGGCAATGCTCTTCTTACAAACTCCCGATGTGCGGCATCAAGCGATAGCCTCGCCTGATGCAGGTCAAAGAGAGAGAAGCAAGTGGAGCATCCACCCTTGATTCCGCCGCGTCCTTCTCGCTCTGGGTTGTAACGTGGATGCCGTTCGCACTTCGCCTTTACCCGCTCGGCGACCTTGAGTTTGTAGTGGAACTGAAACATGATCTCTCTCCTTTTGGAAAAAGAGCGGGAGCCGGTTAGCTGACTCCCGCTGCGGGTTAGGCTGCAACTTGCTTCTTCCCCGTCGTCTTCTTCGCTGCGGTCTTCTGAGCGGCCTTGATCGTCGTGGGTGTCTTCGCCTTCTTGCTGGCTGTCTCCTTTGGTTGTGGGGGAGCAAACGCGGCCTCGGCTTCGGTAAGAAAGTCGATTTCGTTTTCGCGTGGAATGGGTGTGTGTGCGGTGAGGACGAGACGGAGAGCAACCCCGGTAAGTTTGTCATCTGGTAGTCCGTCGATGGTGGATAGCAGAATCTCTTCTGAGCTCTGCTGGTTGTTTTCGTCGTTAGCGGCAAGCTGTTCAGCTAGGTCATCAAATGCGTAAGGGTCGATAGTGACGAGGGCGCGGAGAAATACCCTCAATTGCGTTGCGCTGAACATGGCTGGAGCCTTATCGAGAATGCGGTCGAACTTGGATACACGCGCCTTATGCAACTTTTCTCTCCGGGCGCGTTCGGCTTCATGTTCCTTCTGTTCCCGCTCGAACTGCTGTTTCCGCTCTTTGGCTTTCCGCTCCTGCTCCTGCTCGTACTCCTTTCGTTGTTGTTCGTAGTTGCGCTGTCGTTCCTCGGCCTCTTCCTGTGTCTCGGCTTCGGACGCGGGCGCCATTGTCGGGGCGGGATTGGCGGCTTGTTCTGCCGCTGCTCGTGGGTCGTGTACGGGGCAATCGTCGTCTGTACATACGGTGAGAGTGGTTCCTACGCGCTTGCCGTAGACGATGATTGCGGGTTTCGCGGCTGCGCACGGCGGGGCTGGCTCGGCATCCGGGTTCTCGACTACAGTCTCGATCTCGCGGAAGTGCCCGCGCTGGACGGCTCCGGGCCTCTGCTCTCGTGCGTTCCTCCAGCCGTTCTCGATCTGGATAAGCTCGGGACGGACTTCAATCTCGCGGTCGATATGGGCGTTGAGCTTGATTTGATAGCAGGGTCCGGAGAGGCACTGGTCGCCGTCAGTTACGTCCGAAAAGAGGGAAGTGTTGTATCCGCCGCGACGGGGGCAAGTGACGCAAGCTCCGGCTGCGGGGTTGAGGGTGGGGTCTTCGCGGTCGAATGGAGCATCCGCTAGTGAGAGATAGAGGTTGTTCTGAATCCAAGCAGAAACGTGCTTGGCGGGTAGCAGGTGCGGTTCCGTGTCCTGCCAGTCCTTACGCCAGCACTGCTCGAACGCCTCGGCCTGCGACTCCTGCGGTAAACGGGCGATAAGGTTGGCGTAGCTGGCCGTGATGCGTTCCTGTGTGAAGGCTTCTGCCACTTCGGGAATGAGTCGCAAGAGTGAGAGACGGGCGTAGATGTGGCTTGTGCTCTTGCCTGACTTCTCGACCAAGGCGGCTACGTCGTAGCCGGGAATGTCGAGCAACTGTTGGAAACCTTGCGCCTCTTCGTAGGGATGAACGTCGACGCGCTGAGAATTTTCCACTTATCTTTAGTCCTTCAGAAGCTGTAAATGACGTCCACGACGATGACTTTTTGTGCGTCATGGAATCTTTATCTGTAGTCATCTATGACGTAGATTAGCCAGCATGGGCGCGGTGAGCGTAGCGAACTGCGCCCATGCTGGCTCGTGCCTGGCTCTGGAGGCAGGTGTGGTCAAAGTGCAGAAGATCAGGGTTACGGACACGGGGCATTTAAGTTGGATCGTCATCGATGGGGAACATGTTCCAGTCGCAGTGGTGAACGAATACCTTATTTACCTTCATCGGCTAGGGAGGTCGCCGAACACGGTCCGAGCGTACGCGCATCATTTACAGGCCTACTGGGCCTTTCTGGTCGAACAGAAGCATGATTGGCGAGAGCTGAAGCTGACTCAGCTCGCGGAGTTCGTGAGTTGGGTCCGCCATGCGGCTCGTGCCGGCGGCAGCCATCGTTCCGATGCAACTATCAATCTGATCCTGGCTGCTGTTGGGTCGCTCTACGACTATCAGGACAGGCTTGGGGTGGAAACGTCGATCAGCAGTTCCCGCCGCTTCGGCGCGAAGAGTCCTTACAAGCCGTTCCTGCACCATATCAGCCGAACACAATCCTTGCGACATGCGGTGGTTCGGGTTCGTGTGATCAAGCGCCTGCCACGCGTGTTCTCACCTTCCGAGGTTCAATCTCTGCTCGACGCCTGTACGCACCTGAGGGATCGGCTCCTCTTATGTCTGCTGCACGAAAGCGGGATGCGTATCGGACAGGCTCTTGGGCTTCGCCACGCCGACATCCGGTCGTATGACGGCGCGATCGATATCGTGCCTCGCGTGAATAGCAACGGCGCTCTTGCGAAGTCCCGCTCGCCATACGTAGTGCATGTCTCGAAACAGGTGATGGCACTCTACGCAGACTACCTGGTTCATGAGTATGGAGAGGTCTCGCACGACTATGTCTTCGTGAACTGGTGGGGCGGCCGGCTTGGGGCTCCGATGCGGTATGCGACGGCCATCGATCTGTTCCGCAAACTGTGCAAGAAAACAGGACTGCGAGCCACACCACATATGTTCCGCCACACCCATGCAACCGATCTCCTGCGGGCTGGATGGGACGCGGCTTATGTGCAGCGGCGGTTGGGGCATGCGCAGATACAAACCACGATCAATACCTACGCCCACTTGTCGATCGAAGACATGGGCGAAATGTTCGAGCGTTATCAAAAGGAGCGTGCACGATGAGTACCAATGCTGGCTGGAATCGCACCGCTCAACTTCAACTCATCTCCGAGCTAAAGGGCTTCTGGGCCGGCGATCTTTGGGACATGCACCACAGTCCAGTGAAAGACCTGTCTCCCAATGCAAAGCAGCGCCGTCTGCGCTTCCGGTGCAAGTCGGCGGCGATCAACGGCGAGCTCAAGTACCTCTGTTGGAAGAAATTCTCTGGTGGCGAATGGCGAAGCACTCAGGAAATCTCCCGTGTTCATCGGATGATTCACTGGTTGAATAGCATGCCAATCTCACCGTCCTCTCTTCTGGAAAAGGACTTCAGTGCCTGGCGGGGTCTCTATCGGGCTTATCTGTCCGAGCTGGGACAATACAAAACTGGCACGACGAGCCGCATGGATGGCGAGCAGCGTCCCCAGGTCACCGGTCGCGACAGTGCCTTCATCAGCACTCTGCGGCAGGCTTGCATCCTGCTTAGACAGGCCTACGATCTTCGCCCTGATCGCGAGAAAGACATCTGGGATCTGAAACGGATGGGGGTGCCTGTGAACCTCTCGCAATCAAACGTCAAGATGAGCTTCCTGCTGATCAAACAGGAATGGCTTCGGACTGCGGTCAAGTCCTATCTGAGCTACTGTCTGCCGCTCTACTCAGCGAGCACATGCCGTACTCGCTTGCAGTCGACGGCATGCTTCTCGAACTTCCTCGTGACGGAGAAACCGCCGGTGACGACAAGGTCGATCACACGCAGATTGCTTCTCGAATATCTTACCTATCTCCAAGGTAAAGTACGCACGGCGACCAGCAAGAATCACGTACTCACTCTGCGGAACTTCCTTGAGATGGCGCATCGGGAGGGATGGCTCACAATCGGACCAGATCGCATGATCTATGACGAAGAGGTGCCCCAGCCAGCGAAACATCAGCCACGGTATCTGCCCACAACAGTGCTGGATCAATTGAATTCACACCTTGGGGATCTCAAGCCGCCATGGAGGCGCAAAATACTTATCCTCCAGGAGTGCGGGATGCGGATCAGCGAGTTGCTGCAGCTTCCAGTTGACTGCCTCACGCAGGATGCACGGGGTGTCCACTACCTGCGTTATATGCAAGGTAAGGTGAAACGGGAGAATGCCATCCCCATTTCACTGGGGATCGCCCGCATCATCCAGGAGCAACAGGCCGAGGGGCGCAATCATGACAAGCCTTCGATGTGGTTATTCCCGAATGAGCGAGGAGGCGTGATCAAACAGGCCACCTTCGCGCATCGAATCAACCGGCTGGCCTACGACCACGACATCAGGGATGCGACAGGAAAGTTGTTTCGCTTCCAGTCACACCAGTTCCGTCACACCGTTGGAACGCGCATGATCAATTTAGGCGTTCCCCACCACATCATCCAGCGCTACCTCGGGCACAGGGGTCCGGAGATGACGAGCCGGTACGCGCAAATCCACGATTCGACGATGCAGGACAAGCTCTCGGAGTACCTAAAAGGCACGCTGATCGATGTGGCGGGCAAGGCAGTCCCAGAGGACGGGATGAACGACGGCGCCGATCTCCAGTGGTTCACTCGCAGCGTGCTTGCGCAGGCGCTGACGAACGGCTATTGCGCGATCCCAATCGTCGCTGGCCCCTGTCCACATCCGAACGCCTGCCTCAACTGTGCTCACTTCCGAACGGACGTCACCTTCCTCGAAGTGCATCGAGCCGAACTCCACGAGACGGAACGAGTCATCGCGAAAGCGGATGCAAACGGCTGGGTGCGACAAAGTGAGATGAACGAGCGAAAACGGACAAGTCTCATCAATATCGTCACAACCCTGGAGGCAAATCATGGTTAGGAACACGGATGGTCTAAAGCGCAGCGCGCGATCTCGCAGCGAGGATGCAATGCAGCGTGCCACCGCAGCGATTCTCCTGATGCAGTCTGAAGAAGCGGAGATCAACTTCCGCAGTGCGCTGCGCGTGCGAAGGTATCGACGGCCTGGCTCTACGGAACGAAGTCCCTCCGGGACAAGATCATGAAGATTCGTACTACCTCGCCGGCTGCTGCGGGCGAGAATCTGCAACATCGGCAGCGGCTTTCGCACGAACGAGTCGTGGCGACTCTCCGACTCCGCATTCGGACGTTGGAGGAAATCAATCGCGAGCTGAAAGAGCAACTCGAAGCCGCCTACGGCAGACTTGCGGTGGTACAGACGAAGCTGGGTTCTTGCACCGAACGTCAAAATGATGCGTTAATCACTTGCGATCGATGCTCCGAGGCATTCCGGGGTACGTAGTTGCCGCAAACCCGGGCGGTCTCAACTGGTCGATGCAACACTGGCTTGCAGTTTACTCGCCGGCGTTTCAAAGCCCAAGGTCTTTCGCGGGCGTTGATTCAGGCGCAGAGCTACCTTGTTAAGATCGGCTTGAGAGTAG
>Ga0185299_10000897_pt1 | contig 68559 bp, 73 predicted proteins | sample PaiPotPPA55metaG_FD_128002 | JGI IMG/M metagenome (GOLD analysis project Ga0185299, IMG submission 128002) | Iron sulfur acid spring bacterial and archeal communities from Banff, Canada, to study Microbial Dark Matter (Phase II) - Paint Pots PPA... ... | reverse complement strand
CTCGTAAAACAGAGCCTCTTGTTGAACTCGCCGCTCTCCCATCATTGCAACTTCACCCCCGCCCGACGACCAGAGTGAATCAGCGCCTTCGAATGCGTGCAACACTTAGTTTTTCAACGCAATCGCTCGAAAGCGGCCGGAGCAGAGGTCACACCTTCTCGCAACCAGATCTGATTATCGGCGCGACGGCGCTCCTCCATGGTTTGACTGTCGTGTCTCGCGACAAAAGCGATTACGAAGAGGCGGGTGTTTCGGTATTCAGCCCGTGGACCGATCGGTTGTCTGCCGAATAGGGAGGAACAAAATGGCGGCGAAGAAACCCTACATCATCGCGCTGGAAGAGCATTACCAGGACGCCGAGTTGCGGCGGCAGACCGGCGGTCCGGGCATGCCCGCGATCGAGGAACGGCTCAACGATCTCGGCGCGCTGCGCCTCCGCGAGATGGACGAGTCGGGCATCGACTTTCAGGTGCTGTCGCATTCTATTCCGGGATTGCAGGGCGTCGACGCCGCGGCCGGCATACCGCTGGCGCGCCGCGTCAACGATCGTCTCAACGAGGCAGTGCGCGCCCATCCCGACCGGTTCGCCGCATTCGCCGCCTTGCCGACCGCCGATCCGGGCGCCGCGGCCGACGAGCTCGAGCGCACCGTCACCAAGCTCGGCTTCAAGGGCGCGATGATCAACGGGCTGACCAACAGCGTCTTTCACGACGACGAGCGCTTCTGGCCGATCTACGAGCGGGCCGCCGCGCTCGACGTGCCGATCTACATCCACCCGGCGATCCCGCAGCCGGCGGTCATCGACGCGTATTACAAGGATTATGCCCAGAAACACCCCGGGCTGCTGCGCGCCGGCTGGGGATTCAACGTCGAGACCGCGACGCAGGGCATCCGCTTCGTGCTGTCCGGCGTGTTCGATGCCTATCCCGGGCTCAAGGTGATCCTCGGCCATCTGGGCGAGGGCATCCCGTTCTACCTCTGGCGGATCAGCCACGGGCTACGGCAGAGCATGAGCGAGACGACGTTCCGCGACATCTTCTGCGAGCATTTCTGGATCACGACGAGCGGCTTCTTCTCCGACCCGGCGCTCGTGTGCTGCATGATGGAGATGGGCATCGACCGCATCCTGTTCTCGGTCGATTACCCGTTCATGGACAATCCGCCCGGCGCGGAGTGGATCAAGACCTTGCCGCTCTCCGCCGAGGACACGCAAAAGCTGCTCAACGGCAACGCCCGCCGCCTGCTTAAGCTGTAATGCCCCTCTCCCGCATTGCGGGAGAGGGGCTTTCATGGGAGGGAAACAATGAAGTCGAGTTATCTTCTTGCCGGCGCCACCGCGGTCGCGCTCGCCAACCCGGCCGGCGCGCAGCTACTCAACCATAAGGATCTGTCGCTCGCCACGGCGCTGACGATCGCCACGACCGCGATCGAGACCTGCAAGGCCAACGGCTATAAGGTCTCCGCGACGATCGTCGGGCGCAACGGCGACGTCATCGTGCAGTTGCGCGGCGACGACACCGGGCCGCACACGATCGAGAACAGCCAGAAAAAGGCGTACACCGCGCGCACCTTCCGTATCCCGTCGGGCGAGTTTGTCCAGCGGGTCAAGGACAATCCGACCACCGGCGCGGTGCATCTGACGGGCATCGTCGCGGCCCAAGGCGCGCTGCCGATCAAGGTCGGTGAGGATGTGATCGGCGCGGCCGGGGTATCGGGCGCGCCCGGCGGCGATAAGGACGAAGCCTGCGCCAAGGCGGGCCTCGACAAGGTCGCCGACCAACTGAAATAACCCTTGTCAATTCGTCACGGAGGAGCGCCATGGCCGCCGCCCGCCACCCGATGCCGCCCGAAATCGCCTCGCTGTCGCTCGACGAGATCGCCGAGCGCTATATCGGCCGCTTCAAGAATAAGACGCCGGATTGGGAAGCCTTCGAGGACGCCAAGATCGAGGGGTACCGCCGCGCGCAACACCGCTTCATCGGCGCCGGCGGGTCGGGAAAGCACGACGATCCGGGCGTGATCCCGCCGCGCGCCTTCACGTTGAGCATCGTCTACTGCCCGCCCGGGCAGGGCAACGCCGCGCACACGCACGAGGTCGAGGAGGTGTTCTTTGTGCTGCAGGGCATCCTGACCGTCTTTATCGAGGACGAGGACGGGCGGCAGGTGCGCGAACGACTGGGCCCTTGGGAATGCATCGCCTGCCCGCCGGGGGTCATCCACGGGTTCCAGAACGAGAGCCTCGAACCGGTCTATTTCCAGGTCATGCTTGGCAAGGGCCGGCCCGACACGATGGGCTATGCCGACGAGGAGCTCTACCGCCGCCGCGGCGCGCATCTGAGCCGCTGAGGGGTTCCGGAGAACCTCGGCTGCGGCATCGGGCCGCTTGCGCCGGCGGCCCTCGCCACTTACGTTAGCGGCGATGATCGAGAACGGGCCGGTATTCGGCCATCCCGCCATGCGATTTTGGTACCGCCGGTACAGACCGGCGGCCTAGGTTCGCGCATCCTCATCACGCAACCCGAAGCCGCCCCATCCAAGGCGGCTTTCGCATTTTCGGTCCCATGCAGCCGAATGTCGCCAGGTGGAGCGGCCTCCAACAGGAGGTAAGACCCATGCCCCGCGACGATTTCGACGTGATCACCGGTCCGCCAGCCCCGAGCCGCCCGATCCCGCCGGCGAGCCTTCCGGCTTCGTCCGTCATAACGCCGGCGGCGCCCCAGCGCCGGTCAGAGCAATCGGAGCCGGATGAACCTCGCTCCCCAGCTACCCGATGACGTAATCCAAACCGTCATCCCGGCGAAGGCCGGGGCCCACCTTTCAGCAGCTCGGAGGCCACGGAGTGGATCCCGGCCTTCGCCGGGACGAACATTGCTGGGCGATATCGGGGCGCGGTGGACTTCGGCGGCCCGGCGCGGCTACGATTTCCCGAGAACCAGCGCTGGGGAGAGAGGGCATGGCCGAGAGCGGCAGGAGCGATGGCGGCTCGCTGATCTGGAATTTCAAATTGCTCGGGCACAATACGCTCGAGGGCTTCGGCGGCATGGGCGAAGGCATGTCGATGCAGCTGACGAAGGACGGGCGCCGCATCCTATGGCTGGCGCATGAAAGCGCGCCGAAGAACTTCACCTCGGTCGATGTGACCGATCCGAGAAACCCGAAGATCGTCTCGCGCGCCGACCTGCCGAATGCGCAGATGCGCTCCAATTCGCTGGAGACGGTCGGGGACATCATGGCGATCGCCTATCAGACAAAGGAGCCGGGGCTCAAGCCGGCCGGATTCGAGTTGTTCGACATTTCGGTGCCGGAGAACCCGAAGCGCATCAGCTTTTTCGACCGCTCGGGGCCGAACTCGCGCGGCGTGCATCAGCTGTGGTTTTCCGACGGCGAATACATACACATGAGCTCGGGCTCGCCCGATTCGAAGCCGACTCACCCGAAGGACGACCAGTTCTACCAGTGCATCGACGTGCGCAACCCGTCGAAGCCGGTCGAGGTCGGCCGCTGGTGGCTGCCCGGCACGCAGCAGGGCGACAATGTCGCGCCGCCGGTCCGGCATCCCGAATTCGACAGCGGCTTCCGGCCGCACAACACGAATGTCTACCCCGAGCGGCCTGACCGCGTGTACATGGGCTATATCGACGGCGGCATGATCAACCTCGACATCGCCGACAAGGCGCATCCGAAGATGATCTCGCGCTGGGACTACCATCCGCCGAACCCGGGCTTCACCCACACCGTCGTGCCGTTCTTCTCGCGCAACCTGCTCGTCGTCAGCGACGAATGCACACGGTTTGACGGCGCTGATTGGCCGAAGCTGATCTGGATCGTCGACAACCGCACCGAGGAAAACCCGGTGTCGATCGCGACCTGCCCGGTGCCGCCGGTTGACACCTTTGCCCGCAGCGGCGGCCGCTATGGCGCGCACAACCTTTGGGAGAACCTGCCGAAAGAGGGCTGCTGGAAGAGCGAGGACATCGTACTCGGCACGTTCTTCGGTGGCGGTCTCAGGGCGTTCGATGTGACGAACCCGTACCAGCCGAAGGAAGTCGGCTATTTCGTGCCGCACATCCCGGAGGCCAGGAACGGGCAGTGCCAGATCAACGACGTGTTCGTCGATGACCGCGGCATCGTTTTCGCGGTCGACCGCATCGTCGGTGGCCTCTACGCGCTGGAAATGGATTTCTGAGACCGCTAAATGAGCCGCTGAGCTGGATCAATGTCAGTGCGTCCTTCGACTGCTCGCCTCGCTCGCGCTCAGGGTGAGGTAGCTTCCTTGATGCCATCGAAAACTGATCCTCATCCTGAGGAGGCCGCGGAGCGGCCGTCTCGAAGGACGCTCAGCGAAATTGCAGCGGCTCAATTCGCTGTGCGCTTGCATCAGCATGTCGGATCCGTTTGCCGCAAGTAATGCGAGCCCGTTCGGGCGGCGGCAGGCGCCGGCCGCGCGGCGCGCGTCTGCCGGTGACGGTCGTCACCGGGTTTCTCGGCGCCGGCAAGACGACGCTGATCCGCGAATTGTTGAGCCGCCCGGAAGGCGCCAACACCGCCGTCGTGGTCAACGAGTTCGGCGAGGTCGGCATCGACCATGCGCTATTGCGGTCGAGCAGCGACGCGACCGTGCTGCTCGGCAATGGTTGTCTGTGCTGCGCCGTTCGCACCGATCTGCAGGAGAGCCTGCGCACGCTGTTCGCGGAGCGCGGCCGCGGCGCGGTGCCGAGCTTCGAGCGCGTCATCATCGAGACCAGCGGTCTCGCCGACCCCGGGCCGGTCTTGCAGACGATCGCCAGCGACCGCGCGCTCGGCGATGTCTTTCACCTGCAAGGTCTGGTGACGGTGGTCGATATGCCCGGCGGCGCCGGCAATCTCGACCGGGCGCCCGAGGCGCGCCAGCAGGTCGCGCTCGCCGACCGCATCGTCATGACTAAAACCGATCTTGCCGACACTGCCGCGACCGCGGCACTGAGCGAACGCCTGCGCGCGCTCACCGGCGCGCCCATCGCGACCGCGGTCAACGGCGCGATCGACCCGGCATTCTTGCTGGAGGAGAGCGTCGAATTGCCGGCGCGCGCCGTCGCGCGTCAGCACAACCACGCGCACGCGCACTCGCACGGCATCGACAGCTTTGCGCTGTTCTTCGATAAGGCTTTGCCGTGGCCGGTGTTCGAGCAGGCGATGGCGGTGTTGACCAGCTTGCGCGGCGCCGACATGCTGCGAGTGAAGGGGCTGGTTGCGGTCGAGGGCTGCCGCGGGCCGGTCGTCGTGCACGCCGTGCAGCATGTCGCGCATCGCCCGATCGAGCTCCTGGACTGGCCCGACAATGACCGCCGCTCCCGTCTCGTCTTCATCACGCGCAATCTGGCGAAGGCAGAAATCGAGCAGCTCTTCGCAGCAGTCGTAGCTATAAACCCCACCGCGGCTCCGTGAAGAAAGAAAATCCTTACTTTCGGTGACTAGCCTTGGGCGGCGGAAACCCGCGCGGGGCTGTGCCATGGGCTTGATGTTCAAGACAATTCTCGCGGCCTGCATCGGCTGGGGCGCGCTCTACGCAGCGCAGCATTATTGGCTCGGCGCGATGATGGATCAGGTCGCGGAAGTTTCGAAAAAGGACTTCCTGCCGCCGGCGCCGGCCTTCCCGACAATGGAGATCGATCCCAAGAAATTGCAGCAGGCGATCAACCCGCAGCTCAATATCGATACCAAGAAATTCGAGCGCATCGGGATCGAGAGCATGGTGCGGCAGATCGACCAGCAGAACCGCAACGCGCTGTCGCAGGTGCCGCAGCCGATGAGCATTCCCGGCCTGCGCCATTGATACTGGCCGCGGGACGCCGCGGCCTATAGTGAGTCCCAAAGCTCGCGGATTTTCTGGCGCTGCTGCGGATCGGGCAGGCGGCCGAAGCCGGCTTTGAGATCGTCGGCCATGTGCGCGGGGTTGGCAGTCGCCGGAATAACGCATGTCACCGCCGGCTCGGCGAGAATGTATTTCAGGAACAGCTGCGCCCAGCTCGTGCAGTCGAACTCGGCGGCCCATTCCGGCAGCGGCTTGCCGCGCACCCGGCGAAACATATCGCCGGTCTCGAACGGCTGGTTGATGATCGTCGCGGCGCCGCGCGCCGACGCGACCGGCAACAGCTTCGTCTCGGCATCGCGGGTCGCCAGCGAATAGCCGAACTGCACGAAATCGATGCCGGGCTCGCTCTCGAGGATGCGCGCGAGTTCGGGAAGCGACCCCGTCGTGTAATGCGTGATGCCGATATAGCGGACCTGCCCGGCCGCTTTCATCTGCCGCAGCGTCGCCAAATGTGTGCGCCAATCGAGCAGATTGTGGATCTGAATCAGATCGAGCACCGGGCTCCTCAGCCGCTCGGCCGAGCGGCGCATCTGCGCGATGCCCTGCTCCTTGCCGCTGGTCCAGACTTTCGTGGCAAGAAAGACGCGCGCGCGCAAACCAAGCTCGGCGACGAGATCGCCGGTGACGCTCTCGGCGCGGCCGTACATCGGCGAGGTATCGATCATCCGCCCGCCGGCATCGACGAGCTGCTGAAGCACCTGCTTCAGCGGCGCCCGCGCCGCGGTATCGTCGCCGACATCGAACACATTCCACGTGCCGAGCCCGATGACCGGCATCGCCTCGCCGGAGGACGGGATCGGCCGGGTGATCATCGTCTCAGCGACCATCGTCTCAGCAGCCATCGCATTTGTTCTCGCGAGTAGCGATACGAACCCGGCGCAAGCAAGGCCCTGCATGAGGTCACGGCGCGATGCCGGAAATTCAGGTGTCATTGCGGGCGCAGCGAAGCAATCTCGTGCAGCGAACGCGTGTTTCACGAGATTGCTTCGTCGCCGCGACAACTATTCGGCCGATGCGCCGTTGAAGCCGAGCATCAGCTGCAGGTTCTGCACCGCCGCGCCGGAGGCGCCCTTGCCGAGATTGTCGAGCCGCGCCACCAGCACCGCCTGACGCTGCGCCTCGTTGGCATAGATGCAGAGTTCGAGCTTGTTGGTGTCGTTGAGCGCCTCGGGTTCAAGCTTGCCGCCCGCCGCCGGTTCGAAGACGCGTACGTATTCGCAATCGCGGTATGCCTTGGCGAGGGCGGCATGGAGGTCGGCGCCGGTCGGCTTGCCCGGCAACGTGTCGAGGTGCAACGGCACCGACACCAGCATCCCTTGCCGGAAATGCCCGACCGACGGCACAAAGATCGGCCGCCGGGTCAGCCCGGCATAGAGCTGCGTCTCCGGCACATGCTTATGATCGAGGCCGAGCGCGTAAAGCTCGAAGGCCGGGCCGCCCTCATTGTCATGCGCCTCGATCATCTGCCGCCCGCCGCCGGAATAGCCGCTGACCGCGTTGATCGTGACGGGGTGGTCCGGCGGCATCAGCCCAGCCGCGACGAGCGGCCGGATCAGCGCGATCGCGCCGGTCGGATAGCAGCCGGGGTTCGCTACCTTGCGCGCCGCGGCAATGCGCTCGGCCTGGCCTTCGGTCATCTCGGGAAAACCGTAAGTCCAGTCGGGGTCGACCCGGTGCGCCGTGCTGGCGTCGAGCAGTTTCGGCGCGTCGCCGCCGAGCTCGTCCGCCATTGCCGCGGCCTCGCGCGCCGCCTCGTCGGGCAAACACAGGATCACGAGATCGACCTCGGCCATCATGCCGCGGCGTGCCTGCATGTCTTTGCGCTGAGCGGAGGGCAGGCTCTTCAGCGCAACGGAGTCCATCGCTTCGAGGCGGGCGCGGATGCCGAGCCCGGTCGTGCCGGCTTCGCCGTCGATAAACACGCTGGGCTTGTTGGTCGGCATTGCTCACTCCTCTCCATAAACGAAAACCCCGCCACGATTTGGCGGGGTTCCGGTTTCTTGCCGATTGGATTGCAGGTCACCGCGGCTCGCAGAAGCCCGTCCGACCGGCAGCCCTCGCGCAACTCGCCCGAGCCCCGCCATTCATGCGGCGTCGGCGTCGCACCAGGGGAAGGGCGGTCGCGATCATCGTGGGGAAGCTAAGGCGATCCCTCGTTCGCGTCAACGCTCACGGGTTGCTCACCGCTGGTGATTCCTGAAGTCCGGGTCAGCCGCGAAGTCCATGTCCCGCGCCGGAAGATCGGCCAGCGCGAAGCACCAATCGGGAGCCGCCCCGGGCGAGAAGGCCATTTCCGGCTGTACCGGCTCCGGATCATCGAGGCTATGCAGGGTAACGCTGATATATGGACTCCCGATGTGGCGATAGGAAAGCGGAGTTCCGCATGCCGGGCAGAAGCCGCGCTCGGCACGATTTGAACTCGCGAACACGCTTGGTACCGCGAGCCACTCCACCTGGTCTGCCGGGAAGCGGACAAAGGCCATGAATGGGCCGCCGGAGGCTTTCTGGCACATCCGGCAATAACAGATGCTGGCCCGATCGCGCGGGCCGCGAGCGCGATAGCGGACACGGCCGCATTGGCAGCCGCCTTCGAACATCATGACGGCGCCCTCCACTACGCGCCCTTGCTGCCGAATTCGAAGGCGAGCGCGTCGCGGACGGTGTCGAGGTCGAGGCGGTTGGCTTCGATGAAGGGGGCCGTCTCGGCGATGATTTCATCGATATCGCGCACCAGCTTCAGCCGCTTGTAGAGGTCCTCGCTGTCGAGGCCGAGGCCCTCGCCGAGCAGTTCCATGAAATTGACAATCTCGAAGCTGCGGCCCTCGCCGGCATCGCAAATCTCGCGATGGCAGGCGTGGTAGATCGTCGCCAAGGTGGTGACCCCGGCATCGGCCACCGCGTGCAATTCGCGCTCGACCAGTTCGCGCTTGAATTTCGGCAGTTGCGCCAGGCTGTTCGCCTGCGTGCCGACGCGCGGCACATCGATATCGACGAGTTCGGCGCCGGGAATGATCGACAGGAGCTTTTTGACAGCCGCGACGACACCGGGAAACACCGGCCGCTCGTGCAAGGCGATGCGCTTCTCGACGCGCCGCTTCATCAGCGCCGCGAGCCGATCGGCGCGCTCGGCGAGAAAGATCAGGAACGGGTTCAGGTCGAACGGCTTCGCGCCGAACTGCAGCTCGTAATTCGGCAACGACACTTCGCCGATCGAAATCTGACAGCTCGGGCACCACGACAAGACGGTCGCGGCGCCTGCCGACGCGAGCCCGTCGATCGTCGCGTAGGCCATCCTGCTGTTGGTCTCGAAATCGCCGGCCCGGTACTGGTAGACGCCGCAGCACTGCCCGACCCCGCCCATGACCTCGTAATCGACGCCCAGCAGATCGAGGATGTCGAGGCAGAGGAGCGCGATGTGCGGCGTCTTCAGCACGTTGCATCCGGTATAGAACACGACGTCCGGCGGGCTGGCGCGCGGCTCGCGCGACGGCCGGAACCGCGCTAGTGTCTCGGGCGGCAATTGCAGCCGCGACAAGACCCGCACGCCGCGGCTCATCGTCTGAAACGGCTGCCGCCAGCGCGTCGGCAAGGGCGCGCCGCTGGCGTTCCGGCGGGCGAAGCCGCGCGCCAACTGCACCATGAACCGCGGATTGATGCCGTGCCGGCAGGCCGGGATGCAGTTGCCGCTGCCGCTGCATACATCGGCCCAGCGGATCGCCTCCGCGTTGCCGTCGCCGCCGGTGATCAGATCAACGATCGCGCCGGCCGTTTCGTGCGGATCGGCCTCAGCGAGCCCGGCCGGCTCGACCATCGGGCAGGCGCGGAAGCAATTGCCGCAGCGCGTGCAGGCATCGGCGATCGCCGCGCCGCGCGCCCGAAACGTGTCGAGAAACTCTGTTGCGCCGCCTGCCTCAATCATGCCGCTTCCGCCTGCCCCGCGGGGCCGAATCTCGGCGCTGATCATAACGCAGCCCGGACGCAAACGACGCATTGCTTTTGCGCAATCCGGCCCCGTGCCGGCCCGGCGGCGTCTCTGTATATCGGGCGGCGTCCCTATATATGACGCCTGGATAATCCGGAGCATTCGAGGGGGTTGATGCCCACGGACCCCGCGGTGACGGTCGAGGGCCACGGTCCCGGCGAGGCGGTTGCCGAGACAGAACGGCGCCGCTGGCCCGGCTTGCGGCGGGCAGCGGATGCCGTCCGCACGCTGCATTTCCTGCTGATCGGTTCGTTTCTGGCGCCGCTCCTGGTGCTGCTCGGCGGCGGGTACCTGGCCTACGACGCGAGCTTCGACCGGGCCCGGACCGAACTCGCCGAGACCGTCGCGATTGCCGAGGAAAACATCGTCAAGGTGCTCGACACCCACGCGCTCGTCGCCGCGAGACTTGGCGATCTGCTGGACGGCCTCAACGACGACGAGATTCGCGCGCGCGAGAAACAGCTGCACGACCGCATCCGGCTGCAGATCGCGGATCTGCCGCAGGTCGAAACCGCCTGGGCCGTCGACCGTTCCGGCCGCCTGCTGGTCGGCGCCCGGAACTTTCCGGCCGCCCGGCTCGACCTGTCCGATCGCGATTATTTCTCAGCGCTGCGCGGTTCCGGCCCTGAGGTTTATATCAGCGGGCTGCAGTCGCGTTTCGACAACAAGCCATTCTTCACGGTAGCGCGGCGCCGCATCAGCGACGCGGGCGAATTTGAAGGCGTTCTCGTGGTCGCCGTGTCGCCGGACTTTTTCCAGAGCTTTTACGCCAAGCTGCTGCCAAACGACGTCGATTATGCGGCGGGGCTGTTTCGCGCCGATGGGGCGACCCTTGCCCGATATCCGGAGATCGTCTGGCGCGAATCTGCGCCGGCCCCTCCTGCCGCGCTGATGAAGGCGGTGCAACAACACCCGCAAACGGGCGTCTTTCTGGAGCCTTCGGCATTCGATGGCGCCGTAAAGATGATCGCGTACAAGCGGCTCGATCGGTACCCGATCTATGTAACTGTGGGCCGCACGCGCGATTCGATCCGGCGCGAATGGGCCGGCATCATGCTGACCCATTTCTATTTCGGGGTTCCGGCGACGGCTGCTCTGGTGCTGCTGTCCTTGCTCGCATTGCGCCGGGCGCGCCGCGAAGCCGCGGCCATCGCCGAGGCGAGAGAAGCGATGGCGCAGCGCGAGGCTGCCGAGGCGCAGCTGCGCCAGGCGCAAAAGATGGAGGCGATCGGCCAGCTGACCTCGGGAATCGCGCACGATTTCAACAATCTTCTGACCGCCATATCGGGCAATGTCGAGCTGTTGCAGCGCCGCTTGCGCGAGGGCGATCCCGAGTTGCAGCGGTTTGCCGGCGCGGCGTTGCGCGGCGTCGATCGTGCCACGACGCTGACGCAGCGGCTGTTGGCCTTCTCGCGGCGCCAGCCGCTCGATCCGAAGCCGCTCGACATGAACCGGCTGATTGCCGGCATGTCGGATCTCCTGCGGCGCACCCTGGGCGAGGGGATCGAAGCCGAGACGGTATTGGCCGGCGGGTTGTGGATGGTTTTCGCCGATGCCAACCAGCTCGAGCATTCGCTCCTGAACCTGACGATCAACGCTCGCGACGCGATGGAGGGGCAGGGCCAGCTGACAATCGAGACGGCAAATACGTTCCTCGACGAATCCTATGCGGCCGCGCATGAGGAAGTCGTCTCGGGTCAGTATGTCATGATCTCCGTGACCGATACCGGCAGCGGCATGACGACAGAGGTGCGGGAGAAGGCATTCGAGCCGTTTTTCACCACCAAGGAAACCGGACAGGGCACCGGGCTTGGGCTGTCGCAGGTCTACGGCTTCATCAAGCAGTCCGGCGGGCATTGCGCAATCTACAGCGAGCCCGGCCAGGGCACGACGGTGAGGCTTTATCTACCGCGTCATGTGGGCGCGGTGCCGCCTGTCGCCCCGGCGGCGGCAATTGTGGCGGGCAGCGGTCGCGGCGAGACCATCCTCCTCGTCGAAGACGATGCCGACGTACGCGGTTTCGCGGCCGACCTGCTCCGCGACCTCGGGTATCAGGTCCTCGCGGCCGCGACCGGGCCCGAGGCGCTTCGCCTGCTCGATGACCATCCCGAGGTGCGGCTGTTGTTTACCGATGTCGCCTTGCCGGGCGGCATGACCGGCCGGCAGCTCGCCGATGAAGCCGGGGAGCGCCGTCCTGGACTGAAGGTGCTTTACACCACCGGTTATGCCCGCAACGCCATCGTGCATCAGGGGCGGCTCGATCCGGGAGTCGAGCTGATCGTCAAACCGTTCACGAGCGCCGCGCTCGCGGTCAGGATCCGGCAGCTGCTCGACACGCTGGACTGAGCTGGCGACGGAACCGCCACATTTCGCGGCGCGGCGCAAGCCGACGGCGCGTTACATTGTAACAGCCAGCGTGAAAGTGGCGCTCCGGCTCGTGGCGGCAACCGTTAAGGAATTTACCCACGGAGCGCGGCCAAGGGGGCGGCCGGACTGGCGCCATGCGGTTTACGCATGGCTGATCTGCACCGATAGTTGGGACAAACGCGTGTTACAGATTGTTAGAGAACTGTCATGAGTGAGACATCCGGCGCGACCAATTCGGCCACACCGGCGTCAAATGTGACAAGGAATAACCGGCCGCTTCAGGAGAGCCCGCTTACCATGAACCTCGCCGTCAAATGCAACTTCGTCGAATCCGCCATCCCCGTGCGCTCTGTCGACGGCCAGATACGGTCATTTCTTGCCGGGGAAAACGACGGCGAGGACCTGTTGCATGCGATTTACGATCATGTTCTGGATGAGCCGGTTCCCGAGCGGTTGCGGGCCTTGCTCAAGCCCTGAAATTCTGATCCTCGTTCTGGAAAAAAGGCCCGGCGCTTGCTGGGCCTTTTTGTTGTGGCGAGGGAAGCATGCCGGTTGTTGAGCGGACGTGCGGCGTTCCTTTTTCGCGGTTGTTACGATACGTTTCCGTGATTGTGAGCCGGCCTACGGCTCGCGCTCAGGGAGGATGGGTCTGAATGACTAGTACCGCACACGCGGCGCCCGCATTCGCGGCGCCGCGGCTCAGTCTGCCGTTCATCATCGGCGCGTCCTCGGTGGGGACGCTGATCGAATGGTACGATTTTTACCTCTATGGCGTGCTCGCTGTATTCTTCAGCAAACATTTCTTCTCGCCGGCGCTCGACCCGAACGTCGCCTTCATCGCTAGTCTCTTTGTTTTCTGGACCGGCTTCCTGGTGCGGCCGTTCGGCGCGATCGTGTTTGGTCATCTCGGAGACCTGATCGGCCGCAAGTTCACGTTCATGCTGACCCTGCTGCTGATGGGGGCCGCGACTTTTGTTGTCGGTTTGCTGCCGGGCTATGACACGATCGGGGTATTGGCGCCGGTACTCCTTGTATCGATGCGGGTTTTACAAGGGTTGGCGCTCGGCGGCGAATACGGCGGGGCCGCGACCTACATCGCGGAGCATTCGCCAGACGGCAAACGCGGCTTCTATACGTCATGGATCCAGACCACGGCCACGCTGGGCATCGTCCTGGCGCTGCTGGTTATCCTGGTCTGCCGCATTGGCTTCGGCGATCAGGCCTTCGGCGACTGGGCGTGGCGCGTACCATTCTTGATCTCCGCCGTCCTCGTCATCCTGTCGATCTACATTCGCCTCAAGCTCGAAGAATCGCCGCTTTACGCCCGCCTGAAGGAACAGGGGAAGGCGTCTCAAAACCCGGCCCTCGAAAGCTTCAGCAGCGGCAAGAACTGGGGGCTGATCCTGATCGCGCTGTTTGGCGCGACCGCGCCCGAAGGCGTCGTCTGGTACACCGGCCAGTTCTACACGCTGTTCTATTTGACGACCGTCGTTAAGGTCCCCTACGTCACGGTCTACATCATCATGATGGTGGCGCTGACCCTGGGTGCACCGTTTTTCATCGTGTTCGGTGGGCTATCCGACCGGATCGGCCGGCGCAACATCATGACGCTTGGATTTGCGCTGGCGGTGATCAGCTATTGGCCGGTTTTCACTTGGCTTGGGACGTTCAAGGACAATCCGGTCGTTCTCACAGTTCTGGTCTTCTACATGGTCATTTTGGTGACGATGGTGTACGGGCCGATTGCGGCCTTCCTCGTCGAATTGTTTCCGGCCCGCATCCGCTACACCTCGATGTCGCTGCCCTACCATGTCGGCAACGGCGTGTTCGGCGGCTTGGTGCCGGCCGCCGGCGCCTCGATCGCGGCGTACACCGGGATCGCGCTCAGCGGCCTGTTCTACCCAATGGGAATAGCGGCGATCGGCGTTATCGTCAGCCTCGCCTTCCTGCGCGAATCTACCCACCATGTCCGGATATGGGAGGAGGTCGGCGGCGCGCCGCCGCTGGTTCCCGACCAGCCCTGAACACTCGTTTCGCGGGCACATGGGCTGGGTCTGACCCGGCCCATTGCTTTTATGGCGAGCGCGCGCGGCGCAGCATCGGCCCAAGGTCGCGACCGCCGAACAGGTGCAGATGGAAGTGCGGCACTTCCTGGTGCGCCGCCGCGCCGTGGTTCGCTAGAATGCGGTAGCCGCCCTCGGCGACGCCTTCCTGCCGCGCGATCCGGTTGATCGCCCGCACGAACGCGGCGACCTCCGCCTCCGATGCGTTTTCCGAGAAATCGTCGACCGAGGCGTATTCGCCTTTCGGGATCAGGACGATATGGGTCGGCGCTTGCGGATGGATGTCGTGAAAGGCGAGGACGTGCTCGTCCTCATAGACCTTGCGGCAGGGTAATTCGCCGCGAAGAATGCGGGCGAAGACGTTGTTGCGGTCGTACGCCATGCCGCCTCCGGCGCTGCGTTATTGCGGTCCCCTTCACGGGAGCAATAACACAGGCGGAGGCAGCCGCCTCATATGCCGGCCAGACGGAACCCGCCGTAATCGTCGCGCGCTTCGTTTGAATCGTGATTGATGAAGCCGAGCGTTGCGTAGGGGCGGCCCTGGCGGATGTTCCAATCGGCAAAGCTGTGGGATCCGGCCCATCCGGTCGAATTCGACAGCCAAGCGTACTGCGCGACCCCGCGACCCTTCAGCGAGTCGCATACCGCGCCGGAGCCGTAAACACCGACCTTGTAATCCCCACGGCCGCCGCTGGCCGCGGCGAGACCCGCCGTAATGCCGCGGAAATACTGGTCGATCGGAACGATGTCGGCGCCGCGCGCGTCGAAATCGACGGCGAAATAGATCGCGCTCCCCGCCGGCTGGCCGACCGATTTGGCCTGCTGCGCCGCTTGCATCGCATCCCAATACCCGCGCGAATAGGTGAAATAGTCGCGGTGCTGCGAATGCGATTCCCAGACGGCGACGACGTTGAGCCCGAGCGCCGACAACACCCTGGCTTCATTGGCGCTCAGCGCCGGCCAGCGGGAGTCGGGCTTCCGGTAGTAGCGGGCGACGAAGTCGAGCCCGCTGCCCTTGATGTATTGCGCTACGTGACCCGCGTCGGTTGCCACGTCTATCCCCTGCGACCGCGCAGGAATTTTCGGTTGCTCGGCAACCGGCCCTGGCTCCGCGCTTGAGCATCCCGCCAGAATCATGAGCGGAAGGAAAAATACGAGGTGTTTGATCTTCAAGGTCCTTGCTCCGTTTCCCCTGAACATTCGCAACACGACACCCTTGCGGCCACGGGTTGGACAACTTTCAGGCGTATTTTAGTAGAATCGATGACGCGAACCGTCAACGAATTCTGCACCCATTCCGGTTTATTGGTAGTTAATTCACGAAAATTAATGCGTTGGTTTTAAACGGTCTCTGCCCGGCAACGCGAATCGGGGTCAAATCAATTCGGGCGAGACTGCGGCCTCGGTGTTCTCGGCGTTTCTGGCACTCTCAAGTTGGGCAATAAAAAAGCCGGAGAGGAAGGCCCTCCGGCTTTTTTAGGGCGGTTTGACCGCGGTGCGGCTACTGCCTCTCCAGTTGGAAGATCGTATCCTTAATACGCAATTTCTGACGCTTCAGATCGTGGACCGTCTCTTGGTTGGGAAGGGGACGATGGTTCTCTTCATCGATGGCGCGTTCGAGCGAAGCATGCTTTTCTCTGAGCGTCTCGATGCGATCTTGCAGCGACATGCGTGTCCTCCTGCTAGACGTCGTGGTGGCCGATGTTACCGCCGGATCGGCCCTCCGGCCAAGGGTTCTATCCCTGTCTCGGAGATAGGGCGAATTGCCGCAATTTACAGGGCTGTTCGCGTCCAGGGAGCTTACGCAGGGAGCCGAAGCAGCTTGGGCGGGTCAGGCAGGAATCGCGATGCAACACCAGCGGGGACCGGTCCTTTCGCCCCAGCGCCTCATCGTCGGCATCAGCGGCGCATCGGGGGTGGTTTACGGGGCGCGGCTCCTCGAACTGTTACAGCCGCTCGCAGTCGAGACGCATCTCGTGATGAGCCGCTCGGCCGAGGTGACACTCTCCCTCGAAACCACCCTCAAGCCGGCCGATCTCCGGGCCCGCGCGAATGTCATGCACGCGATCGGCGATCTCGCGGCGCCGATCTCGTCGGGCTCTTTCCCGACCCTTGGCATGATCGTCGCACCTTGCTCGATTCGCAGCATGGCCGAGATCGCGACCGGCGTGACGACGACTTTGCTGACCCGCGCCGCGGACGTCACTCTGAAGGAGCGCCGGCGGCTCGTGCTGCTGGTGCGCGAGACGCCGCTCCATACCGGCCATTTGCGGACCATGACCGCGCTCTCCGAGATGGGCGCGATCATCGCGCCGCCGGTGCCGGCCTTCTACGCCAAACCGCAGACGATCGGCGATATGATCGACCAGACGCTGGGGCGGGTGCTGGATTTGTTTGGGCTCGATGCCGGCACGGTGCGGCGCTGGGGCGAGCCGGCGGAAACCGGCGAGCAGCCGCTGCGGGCCAAGCCGCGCCGCGGCTGATCCGTCAGCTGCGGCTCGTGAAAGCGAGCAGCGCTTGGCGCAATATCGCCGCATCGGGCGATTGCCGTTCGGCGCCGAGACAGAATGCGAGATTGGCCGCGGCGGCCGCCCGCGGATCGCCGCCAGTGTCGGACGCGGCCACCGTTGCGGCCAGGCGGTTTTGCGCGCGGCGTTCGGCCATGAGTTCGAGGGCCGCGACCTGACGCCGCAATCCCTGCAGATCGGGATCGCTCTCCTCTTTGAGGCGGCGCCGCAGCTGCCGCAACGGTACGACCAGCTCGCGGCGGAGCGGCGCGACAGCCGCCTCGGCCGCCCCGAATCCTGCCGCATCGAGACGATGCCCATGCACGAGGCCGCGCCATAGCGCGAACAGAATCAGATTGACGTCGAGCCCGGCGCGGTCCTGCAGCGCGATCAGCGACTCGGCCACGCCGGGACGGGCGTAGAAGGCCAGCGAGAAGCGCCAGAATGCGTCGCCGGAAGCCGTTAATTTACCACGCTTTTGTTGCCGCATTGTTCTTCGCCGATGAAGTCGCCGCGAATTGTGCTATATCCGGCTTGTGCGGCCTTTGCGGAAAAGGCTGCATAGCGATGATGCGCCAGGCCGGGGCGCCTTTGCGATGGATCTCGACGTCGAAGCCCTCAAGGCGAAGCTCGCCGCTCTGAAGACCGAGCACCGCGACCTCGATGAGCTGATCGCGCGCCTCGACGCGCGCGGCCCGTTCGACCAGCTACAATTGCAGCGGCTCAAGAAGCGCAAGCTGATGCTGAAGGACCAGATCTCCAAGATCGAAAGCGAATTGCTGCCGGATATCATCGCTTGACGCGCCTGCCGATGACGGGCAGGTGCTTGCCGTCCGTTTTTCCATCACCCGACAAAGGAGCGCCATGAGCGAGGCGGGTTGCGCGATCGGCATCATCATGGGTAGCCAATCCGATTGGGAGACGATGCAGCATGTCGCGCATACGCTCGACCGCCTCGGCATCGCCTATGAGAAGCGCGTGGTGTCGGCGCACCGCACACCGGAGCGCCTTTATCAATACGCAAAGAACGCGCAGGGGCGCGGCCTCAAGCTGATCATCGCGGGCGCGGGCGGGGCGGCGCATCTGCCGGGCATGACCGCGGCGTTGACGCCGTTGCCGGTGCTCGGCGTGCCGGTCGAGAGCCGCACGTTGCGCGGCGTCGACAGCCTATTATCGATCGTGCAGATGCCGGCCGGCGTGCCGGTCGCGACCTTTGCGATCGGTCAGGCCGGCGCGGTCAATGCCGCGCTGTTCGCGGCGGCGATCCTGGCGCTTGCCGATCCCGCGGTCGCAACGGCGCTCGACACTTGGCGGCGGTCGCAGACGGACGCCGTGGCGGACCGGCCGGATTCGCGCTGATGCTGCCGCCCGGCAGCACGATCGGCATCCTCGGCGGGGGACAGCTCGGGCGAATGACGGCGATGGCCGCCGCGCGTCTCGGCTATCGCACGCACGTTTTCGCCACCGAGCACAATTCGCCGGCGGCGCAGGTCTCGGCCGCCGCGACCATCGCGCCGTTTGGCGATGCCGCCGCGGTCGCGCGCTTTGCCGCGGCAATCGATGTCGCGACCTTCGAGTTCGAGAACATCCCGGCCGCCGCGGTGCGCCGGCTCGCGGCCAAGCGGCCCGTGTCGCCGCGGCCCGAAATCCTCGAGATCACCCAGGATCGGCTGCGCGAAAAGAACTTCCTGCGTGAGATCGGCGTCGCCACGACCGACTTCCGTGAGATCCCCGGCCCCGAGGCGCTGGCCCAAGCGGTGCAGGAGATCGGCACCCCTGCCGTGCTGAAGACCGTGCGCCTGGGCTATGACGGCAAGGGCCAGGTGCTGATCGCTTCCGACACCCGGTCCGAGGATGCCTGGCATCGCATGGGCGGGACGGTCGGCATTCTTGAGGGCTTTGTCGATTTCCGCTGCGAAATCTCGGTCGTGCTCGCGCGCGCTGCAGACGGCGCGGTGGCGATCTATCCCCCGGTCGAGAACCGCCACGTCAACCACATCCTCGACACGACGATCGCGCCGGCCACGCTGTCGCCGGAAACTGCGGCCGAAGCCGAGAAGATCGCGCGCCACATCGCCGAGCGGCTCGACCTCGTCGGTGTGCTCGCGGTCGAGATGTTCGTCACCAAATCGGGCGCGCTGCTCGTCAATGAGCTGGCGCCGCGGCCGCACAATTCCGGCCATTGGACGATCGACGCGTGCATGACGAGCCAGTTCGAGCAGCTCGTCCGCGCGATCTGCGGCCTGCCGCTCGGCTCGACCGAGCGCCATGTCGACGCCGTTATGCAGAATTTGATCGGGCGCGATGTCGAGCGCTGGCGCGAGGCGGTCGCCGATCCGCAGGCGAAATTGCACCTCTACGGCAAGAGCCGGGTGCGGCCCGGCCGTAAGATGGGCCACGTCACGCGGCTGTTGCCGCGCGGCTGAGCTTCACTCCGCGGCGGCGGGTCCGAGCTCGGCGCGCACTTGCTGGCGCAGGCTGTCGATCGGCAGCGGCTGGCCGTTGCGCTGGATATACCAGAAGGCCCAGCCGTTGCACGCCGCGGCGCCCTGCACTTGCGCGCCGACCGAATGGATCGAGCCGCGATGCTCGGCCGTGATCAGGCTGCCATCGGCGCGCACCCGGGCCTGGTGCCGGCGCGTGTGATCGAACAGCACCTCGCCCGGGCGAATCAGGCCGCGCTCGATCAGGCTGCCGAATGGGATGCGCGGGGCTTCGCGCCGCGATTCAAGCGCGAGCGCCTCGCTGACCGCCGGACTGATTGCGGCGATGCGTTGTCGTGCGATGGCGGCATAGACGGGGTCGCGTTCGATCCCGACAAAGCGGCGGCCGAGCCGTTTCGCAACCGCGCCGGTCGTGCCCGTGCCGAAAAACGGGTCGAGCACGACATCGCCCGGCCGGGTCGACGCGAGCAGCACACGATGCAGCAAGGCCTCGGGCTTTTGCGTCGGATGCGCCTTCTTGCCGTCGATGTCGCGCAGCCGCTCGGGCCCGCCGCACAGCGGGATCAGCCAGTCGCTGCGCATCTGCAATTCGTCGTTGAGCGCCTTCATCGCCTCGTAGTTGAACGTGTAGCGCGCCTCGCGCGAAGCGGCGCACCACAGCAGAGTCTCGTGCGCATTCGTGAAGCGGCGGCCGCGGAAATTCGGCATCGGATTGGTCTTGCGCCAGACGACGTCATTGAGGATCCAGAAGCCGAGATCCTGCAACGCCGCGCCGATGCGGAAGATGTTGTGATAGGTGCCGATGACCCAGAGGCCGCCACTCGGCTTGAGGAGCCGCCGGCACTCGCCAAGCCAGCCGCGTGTGAACCGGTCGTACTCGGGGAAATCGGCGAACTTGTCCCACGCCTCCTCGACCCCGTCGACTCGGCTGTTGTTCGGCCGGTGCAGCTCGCCCGAGAGCTGCAGATTATAGGGCGGGTCGGCGAAGACGAGATCGATCGAGGCGGCCGGCAACCGCGCCATTGCCGCAAGGCAATCGCCGGTCACGATCTCGTCCACGGGCAGGCGGTCGGGCTCAACCATGGCGCGCAATCTGAGCGCGGCCGCGGAATCCGTCAATTCCGCCGGTTTTTCGGCGGTGTTCGCTCAGTCGTCGGTCGCGGCGACCGGCTGGGTCTCAAGCAGGCTCAGCAAATCGGCCGGGCCCGCGAGCGCGAGGCGCACCGGCTCGAACGAGCGGCGGTGATGCGGCGTTACGCCGAGCCGGCCGATCCCCTCGAAATGCGCTGCGGTCGAATAACCGACATTGGTCTCCCAGCCATAGCCGGGATAACGGGGCGCCAGAGCGCGCATGATTCGGTCCCGTGTCACCTTGGCGATGACCGAGGCGGCGGCAATCGAAAAACTGAGCGCATCGCCCTTGACGACGGTTCTGACCGGGCAGGGCAGCGATGGTGCCACGTTGCCGTCGACCAGCGCGATATCCGGCACGAGGCCGAGGGCAGCAACGGCGCGGCGCATCGCGACGAGGCTGGCGCGCAGGATGTTGATGCGGTCGATTTCGCCGGTGCTTGCGGCTCCGACGCCGATCTTGGCGCAGCGCAGGAGAGCGTCGAAGCAGGCTTCGCGTGTCTCGCGGCTCAGCACCTTCGAATCGTCGAGCTCGCGCCGGACCATGCCGCGGAAGCGCTGCCGGTCGAGGATCACCGCGGCGGCGACGACCGGCCCGGCGAGCGGGCCGCGCCCCGCCTCGTCGATGCCGCACACGGTTCCGACAGTACAGCCGCGCTCGATCGTAAAATCGGGCATCCGCTCGGCCCTCCCCCCAACGGCGCTTCTGCCACGCTTGCGGGGTGCTGGCAAGGGCGTCAGCATAGGGGACTAAAGCAAGAACATTTTGGTTGACGCCGAGCTGTGCTTCATGGTTTGTTCTCGCGTGGACATTCAACCTGATCGGGAGAACCCCCCATGAAATCAAGGCTTCTCACGGGCGCTGCTGTGATTGCCGCCATTCTTTGGCTTCCCGGCCAAATGGGAATTATAGACTTGACTGCACAAGCCGGATAGCCTATGTTTTCCTTCAAGGAGATAGGCCATGCAGCTTCCCATCGAACCGTCCCATCCCTGCTACCACGATGACGAGGCTGCGCGGGTACAACTGGAATCGATCCGCTGGCCGAACGGCCCTTATTGCCCGTACTGCGGCAGCTTCGATCGTGTAAAAGCCACAACCACCCCGCCCAAGGCGAAGGGCGGCGGCTGGCACCATTGCATGGACTGTCGCCGCAAGTTCACGGTGCGGGTCGGCTCGATCTTCCACCGTAGCCATGTTCCGTTGCACAAGTGGCTTCTCGGCTTCCGGCTTATGGCCGGGTCGAAAAAGGGCTTCTCGGCACACCAGCTCCACCGGCATTTGAAGGTCGATTACAAGACAGCCTGGTTCCTAGAGCACCGCATCCGCGAGTGCATGGACGAGGACGATCACGGCCCGCTCGGCGGCGAAGGCAAGACGGTCGAGGCCGATGAGACGTTCCTAAACAAGCAGCGCGGCCGCACGACTTGGGAGTTCAACAACGAGACGGGTTGGAACCGGAAGCGGGATCGCCGCTCGGTTCCGATCTTCGCTCTGGTAGAGCGCGGCGGCAAGGCGCGTGCAATGCCACTAAAGACCGTTTCGGGAGCCGAACTTCGCAGTGCGCTGCGGAAGCACGGCTCGACCAAAAGCAAGCTCATGACCGACGAATTGAGCGCCTACAGGATTCCCGGTCGGGAGTTTGAGAGCCACGACACCGTCAACCATTCCGAAGAAGAATGGACGCGCGGTTCGGTTCACACTCAGACGGTCGAGAACTTCTTTTCGGTGTTCAAGCGCGGGATGCGCGGCGTGTACCAGCATTGCTCGGAAAAGCACCTTGCCCGGTATCTGCACGAATTCGCGTTCCGCTACTCGCACCGCTCCGCGCTCGGGGTCGAAGATGGCGAGCGGGCCGTGCTTGCTATCCAGGGCGCAACCGGCAAGCGGCTACTGTACCGGCAACCTCGTAGCGCAGCCTAAGCCACCGCCCGCGCCGCTGGTGCGACCGGGCGCGGATTACCGCGAGCCGGTGCAGCTAGAGTTCGATTTCAATCACGCTTCGGCTTGATAACGGGCGCGATGCCGGCCCGCTGCAAAACCTCATTCGCCGCCGTGAGCGAGGGATAATAAGGCTCTACGTTGAAGACGATGTTCGTGCGCGGGCTGTGCCACTTCCAAATGCCCTCGCCGATATGGTCGAGCCTGACACACCTGTTCTGGACAAGAAGCTGTTCAAGTTCGGGTCTGTAATCGACCATTTCACGCGGCTAGAGGCACCGTCCTTTGTTCATTCCGTCCGCGTTCTTTGCGGCGAAAGGAGATGTGGATCGTGTCCTCTGGCTCCACTCCTATTTCGATTAGAGCGGGGATAGTGAGGCGGGCCTTATGGATAATCTCGTCAGCCGAAGTGCTTTGGAGGACGAGGCCGGGGACATCTGGGCTAGTCGCAACCCAGACCCCCGCATCATAATCCCAGTCAGCGACGATGTTGAACACTCTACCGGCCATATCGCGCTCCCCCGTATGCGCCTAACGCATAGCTAGAGTGGCACAAATGGTATTCACCCAGGGATTCCCTTTGCGCATAGCAGGGATTCGCGAAACCGCAGCCTAGTCGCGCGCCCTTCCCTTGTGAACCCGCCCCTTTGACGCGGGGCGTTGTTTCTTCTTCGCCGGCGGCGTCGTAGGGTTCTTGCCGTGTGGCTTTGCTGGCGTGCTTAATGCGCGCTCCAATCCTCGCCGCAGTCGGCGCTCGATTTCCTCCGGGCTATATTGATCGCTCGACGAGTTCATTTGAAAGGCGAAAACCAGAAGATGATGTTTGAAGTCACGGGCGGTAAAGGCCGCGTTGCAGTACGCACTTTAAGAGAGGCGCCCCCAACGATCAATGCAGAAGCGTTGCCGAGCGATGAGAGAAGAAGCGCCGCGCATCTGATGATGATCCTCGGCACTTTGCCGTATTACGAAGCAGATTTTCGGCACGCGCTGGCCCTGTACGACCATAGCGAGCGGGAGAGTCCAACGGTCCCGCATCCTTGGAAATTTGTTGCTGGTCGGGATGGGGCGATGTCGATTTTCAACTTTGGCAAGGCGGTTGAAGGAATCATGGCCTCAGTCGGGACGATGCCTACGCTTTTTGGCATGGTTGATCGCGACCCCCTTCGCAAGGCGCGGCAGCTAATGCGCGATATGTTTCCGCGATTTGAGGCCGTCCGTCATTCAATCGCTCATGCCGCTGAACTAATCGGCGATCCAGATAAAATCGATCAGGAGGGGATTTCCGGTGCCCCATACACATTCGGGAGCCTAACCATAAACCCCGGCCAGAGCGTCGTGATTATCCGCAGTTCTTTTGTCGGGCCTCGCTTGTTTGCGAATTCATTTGAAGGCGCGCTGCAAGCCTATGAACTCAGTCAAAAAACGGCAAACGGGTTGTGGGAGGTAAAACAAACGATCTACGCGGCCTTCAAGAACGCTGAGGCTCAAACGAGGCAAGGATCGCCCGCGCCAAATCCGTAAGCGCGAACGTACCGTCGATCAGGGTCTTCTGTCCTTTTGCTGGATCGCCTGAAACGAGCGCCGTTGGGTTGATTCGTTTCAACTCACCGAAAAGGAAAGAAGCTAGTGCTTCAGCGCCGGCCTGTCGGTCAGAACCATACCCCGAATTAGCCCGTGCAGTCATCTCCATAATTCCCGGCCAAATGGGAATCAGCCAGGCCGCACAACCCGCGGCGCCGGCCGAGACCCCGGCCCCCGCCGTGCCCGCTGCCGCCGACGACACGATTACCTTCGATCAGTATCGCGACTGGCGGCGGCGCTATATCGAGCAGCGGCAAACCCAGCTCACGGCGCAGCTCGCCGCCGCCGAGCTGCAGCCGCGCCAACGCGCCCGGCTCGAGCAGATCAAGGCGTACTACGATTGGTTCGCCGGGCTCTCGGCGGCTGACCGCGACCGCCGCTTCCGCGAGCGCTTCGACCAGATCGACGCCAATCACGACGGCATCATCGATCATGCCGAGCGCGCCGCTTGGCACGACAAGCAGCGGGCCTTCTACGGCCGCGCCCGCGGCGCTTCTGCCGAGCCGGCCGCGGCGCGTGACCAGCGGTAGCGATTTCAACGGCTTGATCCTGATCTCTTTCTGCAAAAGCAGCGAAAGCAAAGGGAGCGGCTGGATCCCTCTCGCGCGCCGGCAGGAGAGCGGTCCGGCCGCCGTTTGGCTGTGCTATTCTGCGGTATTCCGCCTTTGATGTCGCAGGAGGCCGGCCGATGACAGTGTTCAAGAATTGGCAGCCGCGGGGCGTCATTCCCGCCGTTCTGCTGCCGTTCAAGCCCGATTTCTCGATCGACGCCGCTGCGTACCGGCAGCATCTGCGCGACGTTGGTGGGGTCGCCGGCGTCACCGGGCTGACCGTCAACGGGCATTCCTGCGAGGTCCACGCGCTGAATTTCGACGAGCAGCGCGACGTCATGCGGCTGACGATGGAGGAGGTCGGCGATCGCCTGCCGATCGTCGCCGGGGTCTACGCCGATGGCAGCCTCGAAGCGGCCCGCATCGCGCGCGCCGCCGATGCCGACGGCGCCGCAGCGCTGCTTGTCTTCCCGCCGCAGAGCATGAGCATGGGCGGGCAGCTGCGCCCGGAGATGGCGGTCGCACACTTCTCGACCGTGGCCACGGCGACGAGCCTGCCGCTCATTTGCTTCAACTATTCGCTGGCGGGCGGGCTCGGCTATCCGGTCGAGACCTTGTTGCGCCTCGTCGACTCGGTGCCCTCGATCCGCGCGATCAAGGATTGGTCGGGCGATCCGCTGCAGCACGAGCGCAACATCCGGACGCTGCAAGGTCTGCCGGACCCGGTCACGGTGCTGACGACGCACAGCGCCTGGCTGCTGAGTTCGCTGGTGCTCGGCTGCGACGGGCTCCTGTCGGGTGCCGGCAGCGTCATTGCCGAGCTGTAGGTTGCGCTGTTCGAGGCGGTGCGGGCCAACGATCTGGCGCGGGCGCGCGACATCAACGACCGCATCTTCCCGATGGCAGAGGCCTTTTACGCGCCGCCTTTCCTCGATATGCACAACCGCATGAAGGAGGCGCTGCATCTGCTCGGCCGGCTGCCGCCCGCGGTGGTCCGCCCGCCGCTCGTCAAACTGCCGGCGCACGAAATCGAGCGCCTGAAACGGGCGATCGCTGCGGCCGGGCTCGACGGGGTCGCGCAGGCGGCGCTCGCCGCCGAGTAACAGAGCTGGGATCGGCCCGGATGGATAGCGGCCTCGCAGGATTCGTCGCCGCCGAGACGGTGCTGAGCCACAGCGACGGCGCGCGCGGCATCCTATGGGTGCGCGGCCAGACGCTCCCCGATCTCGTCGCTAATTTCGGTTATGACGGCGCGGTCGGGCTGTTGTGGGAGGGGTTTGCCGGCGAGGGGCTGACACGCGACGTCATGCGCGTTCGGCTCGGCGAAGCACGTGAGCGCGCTTTCGCACGGCTCGGCGATTGGCTCGACCATGCCGTCGATCGGCCGCCGGTCGAGGGCGTCCGGCGGGCCCTTGCCGCGCTGCCCGAGGGCAGCACGCCGGCCGAGATCCTCGCGACACTGCCGGTTGCGGTCGCTGCACTGTTGCGCCGGCGCGCCGGCGCCGAATCGGTGCCGCCCGATCCGTCGCGCGGCACCGCCGACGATCTTCTGCGAATGGCGCATGGCAAGGCCATGGATTTTCCTGGCCCGCCGGCGATGACGGCTGCGCTCGACACCTATTTCGCGACGGTCTTCGAAAACGGGGTCAATACCTCGGCCTTTACCGCCCGGGTCATCGCGTCGAGCCGCGCCTCGCTCGCCTCGGCCGCGCTCGGCGCCTATTGCGCCTTCACCGGGCCGCTGCACGGCGGCGCGCCGGGCCCGACGCTTGACATGCTCGACGAGGCCGAGGCGAGCGGCGACGTCGCCGTCTGGGCGGAGCGAAAGCTCGCTGCCGGCGAGCGGCTGATGGGGTTCGGCCATCGCGTGTTCCGTCTCGGCGATCCTCGCGCCACGCTGTTGCGGCAGGCGCTGGAGCTGCTGGGCGAGAGCCTCGGCCCGGGTGCCGGCCGGCTCGCCTTCGCGGCCGAGGTCGAGCGCGCGGTTGGCGCCGCATCCGCGCGGCTCAAGCCGGGCCGGCCGGCCCTGCAGCCCAATATCGAGATCAATGCGGCGCTGCTGCTGGACGCGGTCGGCTTTCCGCGCGATGCCTTCATGCCGGTCTTTGCGGTGGCGCGCTGCGCCGGCTGGCTGGCGCACGCGATGGAGCAGCAGAAGGAAGGGCGGATGATCCGCCCGTCATCAGCCTATATCGGTCCCATTCCCGCCGCCCAGATTTGAGCCGTCATTGAGCCGCGGGCGAGCCCTGATCAGTCGAACGACCAGTGGTAGCCGACCGTCGGGTACATCCGCACGGTTGGCGTAACTCCGATCGTCGGTCCGGTGTAGGGGGTCTTCGCCTCCGTACTCGGCGCCGTCTTTCCCTTCGGCGCAACGCGTTCCGCCGCGACGATCTGCTGCGAGATTTGCGGCATGGCGTCGAGATTGATGACGCAATCGCGCGTCTGCTTCGGCGGGCACGCCGCCTCCGCACCGGCGCTCGCCAGCAACGACACGATTCCGACGAGAACCAGGACCTGAGGCTTGAGCATGAGCGGCCTCGTCCGGGTGAGAGAACACCGGTAGCGCATTGTTAATCATAAATGGAAAGCAAGACCAGTGCCAAATTAAACCCTGGCGAGCGCGCCCTACGCGGTTACCCGCCGCTTCGCGATGTCAGTCCTGCAGAGCAAAAATGGTCTGCTACACCTCGAACAGCCTCGTGCCGCACTCTGTCCTGATAAGACGAACGAGCACTTCTGGACCGAGGTCTTGCCCGAGCGGTGCAAGCGCGGCTGCTCCGATTCGCCGCACCCGCGTGGCCCGCGGGGGCGGGCCGCCGCGTTGCGCGAGATTTCAAAACCACCTAAGTTCCTTTGATCGCTTTGTTATCAATTACCTGTAAACCAATCGCGGCAAGGGTGAACAGGCCGGGTGCAAGCAAATTAATCGAAGGGTGAAGAATGGATCGGTTCGGGAACCCGCGATTTGATGGCGCCGTTTCCACCCGCGGAACGCGCGGGTGGCGCAGCGTTCACCCTTCGAGCGAGGGCATTGTGTCCAACTCCCCAAAGTTCGTGATTGATCGCAATGCCGGGCGTTGCCGCTGGGCATCTGCGGCGGCCCTCGCCGTCCTCTTCGCCGCAACGATGTCGCTTGCCGGACATGCGCAAACTTCGGCAAACAATCCGCCGGCATTGACCCCGGTCGCGTTGCCCTCCGACGCCGGCGCGCCCACCGCATCGCCTGGCGAACCCGTGCCGCCGCCGACCCCGCAGACCGAGATCCAGGCGCGGCTCGAGCATTCAGGCATGACCGTCGTCGGCGAGCACCTGCATGTCGGGCTGCTGCGCCGCTTCTACGCCGCGCACGCTTACGAGCCCGTATGGGATAGCCGTCAGACCCAGGCCACTGCACTGACGCAAGCGGTGCTGCGGGCCGGCGATCACGGCCTCGACCCCGACCTGTTCCATGCCGCCGCGCTCCGCAATGCGGCCACTTTGTCGCCAACCGACCGTGACCTGCTGTTGTCGGACGCGTTTTTGTCGTACGCCGATGCGCTCGCCCGTGGCGTCGTCCCGGTCGAGCAGCGGATGGACGATGAGGATCTGAAGCCCGAGCCGCTCGATGTCGCGATGGCGCTTGATACGGCAATCGGCAGCGCCGATCCGGCCGCGGCGATCGAAGCCTTGGCGCCGAATTTGCCCGAGTACCAGGCGCTGCGCCAGGCTCTGCGGTATTACCAGAATGCCGCCGCGGCGCCCGCCAGCGCGCCCATTGCGCGTCCAGTACCGGGCCAGCGCCAGCCCCAAGCCGCGAAAATGCCGCCGAGCCCCGCTGCCTATCAAGCCAGAATTCGCGAGATCGCGGTCAATCTCGAGCGCTTGCGTTGGCTGCCGCGCTCGATGCCGGCCGACCGTGTCTGGGTCAACATCGCCAATGCCCAACTTATTCTGTATCGCGGCAACCGGCCCGCCTTCACGACGCGGGTCGTGGTCGGCGAGACCGATAAGCAGACACCAGAAGTCCAGGCGACGATCAAGAGCGTCTTGTTCAACCCGCCGTGGAACGTGCCGCGCTCGATCGCGGCCAAGGAAATCTATCCCAAGCTTGCGCAGAATCCGGATTATCTGGCGCAGCATCACATGATTGTTCGCAAGGGCGGGCTCATTCAGCAGCTGCCCGGTGAAAAGAGCGCGCTCGGCCAGGTCAAATTCGAGATGCCGAATCGCTTCGACGTATATCTGCACGACACGCCGCTGAAGAATTTCTTCAGCACCGACAACCGGCGCCGCAGCCATGGCTGCGTGCGGGTGCAGAACCCGCGCGAGTTGGCGGCGCTGCTGCTGCAGCGGCCGGTCGAGACGGTCGAGCAGCGCATTGCGCTCGGCCATACCAATAGCTTGCCGCTGCCGGAGCCGGTGCCGGTCTTCTTCGTCTATCAGACCGCTTTTATCGACCAGAACGGCGCCCTGGAGTTCCGCCCGGACGTCTACCAGCGCGACGAGGAAATTTGGGATCATCTGCACCGCGCCTCGCAGGCGCCTGTGGCGGAGCGTGAGCAGACTGGCCAACGCCGAGGCTGAAAGTCAGTCTTGCTATTCAACCGATAAGACGAAAAAGCGCGTAACGCGCGGCTTTATATGCTTAATCGCGCATAACAGGCTTGTTCGAGCCGCAGGCTGATGCTATGGCGTCCCCCGGGGAATTTGGGGGAATAGCCAGTGCAATCGTCTTCCGTGCTGACTCGGCGCCGTGTCTTGGGCGCCACCGCCGCCGTGACGGGCATTGCTTTTGTTACGCCAGTCCCGGCGCTCTCCTTCGCACCACGGTCCGTCTCGCTCTACAATACTCATACCGGCGAGTGGGTGCGTACCGTTTACTGGGCGGACGGCCATTACATCCGTGACGCAGTGCGCGACATCAACTGGGTGCTTCGCGATCACTATACGGACGAGGTGCGGCCGATGAATGCGGGGGTGCTCGACCTCCTCGGCACGCTGCGCGATCGGTTGGAGACGCACGAGCCGTTCCTGGTGATCAGCGGCTATCGCTCCCCGACGACCAACCACCGGCTGTACCTCCGCCACAACGGCGTCGCGAGCAACAGCTATCACATCCACGGCATGGCCATCGACATGCGCTGCGAGGGCCGCAGCCTGCCGCAGGTCCATGGCGCCGCGGTGAGCCTCCGCGGTGGCGGGGTCGGCTATTACCCGCACTCCGATTTCGTACATGTCGATTGCGGGCCGGTGCGCTACTGGTAGAACGCCACAGCACCGCCTCCACAGATCTCGGCAGCTCGGCCAGGCGCGCGCATACCGGAACCGGCTTTTGCCGCTAAGCGTTTGTAGCGGCAACGAGACTGCAATCGGATAGCGCGATGCTTGGCACCATCCTGATCATCATCCTGATCCTGATTCTCATCGGCTCATTGCCGACGTGGCCGTACAGCGGCGGATGGGGCTACTACCCGAGCGGCGGGGTCGGGCTCATCGTGCTGATACTGGTAATTTTGCTGGTCGCAGGACGAATCTAGGCGGGCTGCCGGGCGCGATTGCGCCGCAGTCCTTCGACGCGCAACGGCAGCGGCGCGCCGAGCCACAGCGCATGGCTCGTGTGGTCGTCGTAGGCGTCCTCGGTCTGCGGATGCACCAGCACGCTAAGCCCGGCGCGGTTCAGCATCAGCCAGGGCACCAAGCGGTCGAACTCGGCCGCCGGGAAAGCAGCCTGATACATCGATACCGGATGCGGGCCAACGGGCTCGTCGCGCCAGCGGCCTAATTCGACGCTGAAGCGGTTGCCGATTGCCGCGCGCAGCCGCTCGGCGATCGGACGCGTCTTGGCCTCGTAATAGATGTGCGCGTGATAGCCCCGAATCTTGCAGGGATCTTCAAAGACGTCCGCCATTTCGGCCTCCCGTGTAGGCGCTGGCTTCAGCCGGGCAGCGCGCCGGCACCCGTCCCCAGCGCCCGCTGCATCAGCACGATATCGATCCAGCGCCCGAATTTAAAACCGACCGCCGGCAACACGCCGATGTGGGTAAAGCCGAGCGCCTCGTGCAGGCGGATCGATGCGATTGTTTCCCGCCCGCCGATTACCGCCACCATCTGCCGGTAACCGAGTTCCTCGCAGCGTTCCAGAACCGGCTGCAGGAGCGCCCGGCCGACACCTCGCCCTATCTCGGCAGCATCGATATAGATCGAGTCCTCGAGCGTGTAGCGATAACCGACCCGCGGCCGAAACGGCCCGGCGTAGCAGTAGCCGACGACTTTGCCGCCGCGCTCCGCCACCAGATAGGGCAGGGCGCGCGCCAGGATGTCGCTGCGCCGGCGTGCCATCTCCTCCACTGCGGGGGGTACCTCCTCGAACGAGGCGAGCCCCTTCAGGACGTGATGGCCGTAAATGGCGGCGATCGCGCCGATGTCGCCGTCGCGCGAGGGACGTATGATCAGCCCGTCGCCGCTCATCAACTCGCGCGCTATCAGATGACCCGGATCGGCTTGCCGTCGAGATAGGCGAGAATGTTTTCGACGATCTGCGGGTAGGAGCTGCGGTAGTTCTCGTCGGTCACATAGCCGATGTGGGGCGTCAGGATCACGTTGGGCGCGGTGCGCAGCGGATGGTCTATCGGCAACGGCTCCTGGTCGTAGACATCGAGACCGGCATAGGCGAGCCGGCCGTTCTTGAGCGCATCGATGATTGCCGCGGTGTCGCAGATCGGTCCGCGCGACGTGTTGACGAGGATCGCCGACGATTTCATCAGCCCGATCTCGCGGGCGCCGACGAGGCCGCGGGACCGGTCGCTGAGCACGAGATGCACCGACAGAATGTCGGACCGGCGGAACAGCTCGTCCTTCTCGACGCGCTCCACTCCTTGGGCGGCGGCCTTTTCGGCGGTCAGGTTCTGGCTCCAGGCGATCGCCTTCATGCCGAAAGCGAGGCCAACGCGAGCGACCGCGCTGCCGAGCCGTCCGAGTCCCAAGAGACCCAGCGTCTTGCCGGCGACGCGGTGGCCGATCCGCGTCTGCCAGCCGCCCTGGCGCATAAAGGCATGATCCTCGGCGATACGGCGTGCCGCGCCGAGAATCAGCCCCCAGGCGAGTTCGGCGGTGTCCTCGTTACCGCTACTTGGGCCGCCGGTGCCGCACACCGTGACGCCGCGATCCCTGAGCGCCGCTATGTCGAAGGACGCGTTGCGCATGCCGGTGGTGATCAGCAATTTCAGCTTGGGGAGGCGGTCGACGATGGCCTTCGGGAACGCGGTGCGCTCGCGCATCGCCGCGACGATCTCGCTGTCGGCAAGCGAGCGCACGACGTCCTCCGCATCGGCAAACGGGAAACGCTCGACCGCAATCTCGATGCCACGGGCGCGCACCGGCGACCAATCCGCCATATCGAGGGCGGCGCCTTGGTAATCATCGAGAATGCTGAGCCGCATCGCCGGTCTCCCGCTCGCCTGCCGTTTTTGAAGGATGTCATCGCGAGCCGAGTGACGCAATCGCGGTCAGGCGAGGAGCGGCGCGTAGCGGTCAAGGAGGCGCAGGATCTCGTCTGAGCTCTCGTCCGGAATTTCGAGTACCGCGCGATCGATCCCAGCCTCCTCGTATTCCTTCAGCGCCGCCTTGTCGGGCGGGGCGCGGAACACCGAGGTCGACAATGTCCTGGGATCGCGGCCCTTCTCCTCCGCCATCCGGCGCAGCCGCGCGAGCTGCTCCTTGATCTCATAGCCGCGGCCGGGACGGGGGAACCAGCCGTCGCAATATTCGACGACGCGGCGCAGCGTGTAATCGGTTTCGCCGCCGAGGATGATCGGTGGATGCGGTTTCTGCAGCGGCTTGGGCCACGACCACACCTTATCGAAATTGACCATCTCACCGTGAAATTCCGCCTCTTCCTCGGTCCATAGCGCCTTCATCGCGAGCACCCGTTCGCGCATCAGCTTGAACCGCGTGTTGTAGCGGGCGCCATGGTTCTCCATCTCCTCGACGTTCCAGCCGCCGCCGATGCCGAAGATGAACCGGCCACCCGATAATTGGTCGAGGCTGGCGACGCATTTGGCGGTAACGATCGGATCCCGCTCGGGAACGAGGCAGATACCGGTACCGAGCATCAGCTTGCGGGTTGCTGCCGCGGCAAACGACAGTGCGACGAACGGGTCATGCGTATGCGCGTAGCGCTTTGGCAATTCGCCGCCGCTCGGGAACGGGCTCTTGCGGCTTACCGGTATGTGGGTGTGCTCGGGCACGAACAGCGATTCGAACCCGCGCTCTTCGAGCGCATGCGCCAATTCGGCGATGTTGATGCCGTAATCGGCCGGAAAGTAGAAAACCCCGATTTCCATTCACCACCTCTCACAAAAGAACCGCGCCGCCGCATGCGTGATCGGGATCACGCGGCACCGCTCGCCGCCGGCGAGCGTAGCGGCGTCACATCGCCCGAAGCGGGCACGGATCCAACTTCCGCGATCGACTGCGCCGCTGGCATCGGGACACCGGAACGGGCCGGCGCTGTCTGCAAGGTCAGGACGCCTGAGGCGAAGTTGATGCCTTTCTCGGCGAAAACCCGATAAATCTGCTTCAGATATTCGCGCTGGATCCAGCTCGGCTTTACGGGGCGCGCGGTGAATTTGAACCGGAACACGACCGCGTTGTCGGCGACCTCGGCGATCCCCTGCATCTTCAACGGCAGGATTACCTCGGCGGCGACCTCGGGATTGTCCTCTTGCATCGCGACGCCGATCTGCTTTGCGGTTTTGCGGACCAGCTCGATATCGGTGCCGGGTTCGAGCCGCAGATTGAACTTAATCGTCGCGAAGTCGCGGCTCAGGTTGGTGACCGCGCCGAGCTGGCCATAGGGGATCGTGTGCAGCGGGCCGTTATGGTGGCGCAGTTTGAGCGAACGCACCCCGAGCGCCTCCACAGTCCCCTTGAGGCGCCCGGTATCGATGTACTCGCCGACCCGGAAGGCGTCATCCCACATGTAGAACAGGCCGGAAATGACGTCGCGGACCAGCGACTGCGAGCCGAACGACAGCGCCAAGCCGAAGACACCGGCGCCGGCGATCAGCGGCGCGGTATCGACCCCGAGGCGCGACAGCACGATCAGCACCGCCAGCACCGCGATGGCGACCCCGAAGAAGGCGCGCAGCATCGGCAGGATGGTCTGCAGCCGCGACGCCGGGCTCGATTCCTCGTCATCACCCGGAGCGCCGGGAAATTTTGGACCGCCCGGCATTTCCTGCAGGTTGCGGTCGATCGCTAGCCGGGTCAGTTCCCAAATAAGGTAGGCAGCAAACAAGGTGACAACGGCACCGACTACCGAGCGCATCGCCGTGGCGGAGGCGGCGGGAGTCAACTCGATCGCCTCGATCCAGGTCCAGGCCAGCGTCATCGCCGCGATCAGCAACACGACGGCGCGCAGGATCCGGCCAAAGCTGCGGGCCACCAACTGGTGCGCCCCGACGGGACGCCCGCCATGCGGTGCCCGGCTGTCGTGCGAACCACGCTCGGTCAGCCGTTCGAGCACCAGCAACACGAGGAGGATCCCCAGCGTCGAAACGATCGCGTGATAATAGGACAACAGTCCGAGGGACAACCCGAACACAAAGAACAGCAGCAGCGCTCCTACCAGGGTCAAGCCGATGGCAACCCAGGAGCGGGCAACCGCGCTGCGCATCGCCGCGATGATTCCGTCCGAGCGGTAGCCGCGGATCAACGCTTCGATCGCGCCGCGTGCGCGAATGACGATCCAGGCATCCAGCGCGCATACCGCGCCGGCGACGAACAGGCCGATGATATGCGGCGCGCCGCTGTCCTCATCGGCCAGCCCATACCGGCCAAAGCCGATCAAGACCGCGATGGCGAGAATGACGATGGAGAGGAACGCCGACAGGCGGCTCGCCTCGCCATCGGCGATGTCGATCAGACGGGCAACCGGCTCCCTCGGGCGCAACACCACGCGTGGCACGAGGGTGATGAAACGCCAGCGGATCAGCACGTTGGCGGACAGCAATACGAGATTGAGCGACACTCCGACATTCATCAGCCAATGCCGGCTGTACACGAAGACGCCCGCAAACACGGCGAGCCCCGCGACATCGCACAGCAACAGCAGCAGGAGGTCGGCGACAGTCGGTCCGGCAAGCCGGTTGCGCAACCCACGCCGCAAGCGGCGGCTCAACCCTGCTGTTGTCAGCTTTTCGGCGACGAGTGCGATCAAGGCGGCCAACACGACCCAGCCAACGCCGATCAGCGTACCAAGCGCCGAGCCGTTGCGATCGAAGGACCGCCATTCGCGCGCGAGCGCCGAAGGCGTATCCGGCAACATGCTGACGTCCGATATCGCCTCGCGCTCGAGACCCATGACGATGTGTTCGAGCGAACCGGCCGCGTTCATGCTCGTTTCGCTAGCGCTGGAAGGCGGCGCCTGTGGGGCCAGTTGTGCCGCCGGGCTCTCCGCCGATTGGGCGTTCGCCGTGAAAGCCGCCGCCCAGGCCAGTGCGATTAATAAAATCGGGCGAAGCCCGCGTCGCAGGGCTTCCGCGCCGAGCTCGTTGAGCCGCAGCCGCATGTCCTCCGGCCTCCCGCATGGAGTGCATGCAGTTTAGGCCGTTTGGCCGCTGCCAGCGCGGTCTTTTTACGGTCCGGTCAGATCGTAGCAAAGGGGTTCGAGCGGCTGCATTCGCTCGAACCCCTCGCATCTACACGCTGACGTTATGGTCCGCCCTGTTTTTTAATTCCGGCCCGACCATTCGGTCTGGCCCGTCCACTGCGTGTGGATCAGGTAAGCCAAGCCGTAGCCGATCATACCGGCGACCAATAGCGCGGCCAGCGGATACTCGTTGACGTTCTGGCTGAGATAGTCGCCGGCGCGTTGTCCCTGCCGATAAAGGACATCGCCGGCTGCCGTCGCCTGCTCGCGTGCCCGCCGCGCCAGCTCCTGCGCGGTGGCGCCGGGATCTCCGGCCACCGAGCGCGCCTGCTCGCCGATGTTGCGGGCCATCGTCTTGGCTTGCTCCATCGCCTGGTTGGCGGTGGTTTTGGCCTGATCCATCACTTGGTTGACAGTACCGGTCGACATGCCGCCGCCCGGTTGCGTGCGGCCCTGATCATAGGTTGTCGTCCCGCCGCTGTGTCCGCCGGCATGGCCTTGATGCGGTGTCAGTTTCTCATCCATCTGGAGGTCGCTCCTGTTCACATGAATCTTTCGACTGAAAACATTCGCCACAAAGAAACGTCCCCAGGCCAGTAAAACTGCGGGTTGATCCCATCAGAATTGATTCGGAACCCAGGCCAGTTGGTGTCCGTTCGGTCGAGAAGAAATCCCTCAATCAGCTCCAAGGAGGAAATCGTGTCCAAGACGACAATGACCGCAGCTTTTGCTTTGATGCTGGCAGCGACGCCGGCTTTTGCGCAAACCTCGTCGAGCAGCACGTCTTCGACGTCGGCTGCGCACGTGGTCGCCACCCAGCTGCAGCCCGGCCAAATCCGTGCCACCCAATTGGATGGCGCCACGGTTTATGACACGCAGAACCAGAAAGTCGGCGATGTTAAAGACATCATCCTCGACAAAGACGGCAAGGTCGCGGCGGTGGTGATCGATGTCGGCGCTTTCCTCGGTATCGGAGGGAAAAATGTTGCCGTCAGCATGAACGATCTGAAGATCACTCAGGACAATAACAGCAGCAGGCCTCGCGTCACGGTCGATATGACAAAGGACCAGCTGAAGGCCGCGCAAGCGTATGATCTGAACGGCAACGGCCGCACCACAAGCAGCGGCACGACGACGGCGCCCGCAAGCCGCTCCGATACGAGCACGACTACGACGACCCCGGGGACGCCGTCGCGGCAGTAACCGCACCGGCTAATCGGCTAAACTAGACTAGGCGCTGTTTGATGCAGCGCGACGGTGCTCCGGAAAGGAGCGGCTCGATAGCGGGCCGCTCCTTTTCTCTTTATTTCATCGCGCGCTGCAGGTTGCTGTCGAGCGTGTCGAGGAACTGGTTGGTCGTCAGCCAGGGGTGATCGGCGCGGATCAGGATCGCCAGATCGCGCGTCATCTCACCGCCTTCGACGGTTTCGATGCAGACCTTTTCCAAAGCCTCGCCGAATTTGACCACATCAGGGGTATTGTCGAACGTTCCGCGATATTTCAGCCCGCGCGTCCAGGCAAAGATCGACGCGATCGGGTTGGTTGAGGTCTCCTTCCCCTGCTGATGCTGGCGATAATGGCGGGTCACAGTGCCGTGCGCCGCCTCGGTCTCAACGGTCTTGCCATCCGGGGTCAGCAACACCGAGGTCATCATGCCGAGCGAGCCGAAGCCCTGCGCCAGCGTGTCCGACTGCACGTCGCCGTCATAGTTCTTCGCGGCCCAGATGAAGCCGCCGTTCCACTTCAGCGCCAGCGCAACCATGTCGTCGATCAGGCGGTGCTCGTAGGTCAAGCTCCGCTTCTTGAACTCGGCAGCGAACTCGTTGTCGAACACCTCCTGGAACAGGTCCTTAAATCGCCCGTCATAGGCTTTGAGGATCGTGTTCTTCGTCGACAGATAGACCGGCCAGCCGCGCTGCAGCCCGTAATGGAAGGACGAGCGCGCGAAACCGCGGATCGACTCGTCGAGATTGTACATGCCCATCGCGACGCCGCCGCCCGGGAAGTTGAACACCTCGCGCGTCACCGCTGGGCTGCCGTCAGCCGGCGCGAAGGTGATCGTCAGCTTGCCGGGACCCGGCACGACGAAATCCGTCGCGGCATACTGGTCGCCATAGGCATGGCGGCCGATCACGATCGGCTTGGTCCAGTTCGGCACCAGCCGCGGCACGTTCTTGCAGACGATCGGCTCGCGGAAAATCGTACCGCCAATGATGTTGCGCAGCGTGCCGTTGGGCGATCGGTACATCCGCTTCAGGTTGAATTCCTTGACGCGGTCTTCGTCGGGGGTGATGCCGGCACATTTGATCCCGACGCCGTATTTCTTGATCGCCTCCGCCGCTTCTACGGTGATCTTGTCGTCGGTCTCGTCGCGCTTCTCGATGCCAAGGTCATAATATTTCAGATCGATATCGAGATAAGGCAGGATCAGCTTGTTCTTGATAAAGCTCCACATAATGCGCGCCATCTCGTCGCCGTCGAGTTCGACGACGGGGTTCGCGACCTTGATCTTCGCCATTGCTGTCACCTTCGGATGCGGCCGGCCGGGTCTGGAAAGCGCGGGACCATAAAGGCCGCGAAGTCGCGACGCAAGCCAAGCACATGCCGGACAAAGCTGGCGCCGAGGCCACATGGCCGGGCTGAATTCCGCCGCTGCAGGGGCCTATTTATTACCTATTTATTAACAGCGCGCCGGGTAGCCACCAGAACCCCTCTGCAGGCCAAAGAATGACGGGTTTGTCACGCCCCGTTTACAGCGCATTTACAAGACGGCTCACAATGTATCGGGTCATTTCTTGGGTTTTCAATAGGTTAAACAAATTAGCCTAATTTTTGTGCAATGATCAGATCAGCTTGGGTAGATACATAATCCGGCGGGCTGGCGCACTGTTTTCCCCAAATTTATCCACGACGCTCGTGGATAGCGCCAGCTTTGCTCGGGATTCCCCAAACGCGGCAATGACTTGCAAGTTGCGGACCGCGGGAATCACAAAAGATCCGACCGAATTTCGCCCGCGGCTGCCCGCCCTTGAAGCGCTGCCATCAGCGCTGCCGCGTCAGGGACGATCTCGACAAGGCGCGGGACCAAAGCCGCGACGAAGCCGTGCACGGCGATGTGGTCGAAGAGGGCGCACAGGGGCTCCCAGTAGCCCGCGACGTCGACCAGGAAGATCGGCTTATCGTGCAGCCCGAGTTGACGCCACGTCAGGATCTCGAAGGTTTCATCGAGCGTGCCGATCCCGCCTGGCAGGATCGCAAAGGCATCGGCGCGCTCTGCCATGATGCGCTTGCGGTCGTGCATCGTGTCCACGACAACGAGTTCGCTGACGCCCTGATGCGCCAGTTCGGCATCGCGCAACACAGCAGGGATGACGCCAATCACATTCCCGCCAGCCGCCAAGGCGGCATCGGCCGCAATTCCCATCAGCCCGACACGGCCGCCGCCGAACACCAACCCGATGCCGGCCGTCGCCAGGCTGCGGCCGATCTCGCCGGCAGCTGCGCGATAACGCTGATCGACGGCGCCGGCCGATCCGCAATAAACGCAAACGGAACGGATCCGCCGCATCGGATCACGCTTCTGCCGCATACAGCTCACCCGGCAAATGCGGCGCGGTGCGGCCGCGCGCGTGTAAGTAGGATTGCCAGAACAGGCACGCTGCTACCGAGCGCCATGGCGCCCAGCGATCGCCGATTTCGCGCAATTCGCGTTCGTTGAGCCGGCCGTCGAGGCCGAGGCAATCGGCCACGCCCAGTTGCAGGCCGAGATCGGCGGCGGGCCAGATGTCGGATCGGCCGAGCGCAAAGATCAGGTAGATCTCGGCGCTCCACCGCCCGATCCCCTTGAGGCCTACGAGATCGGCGAGAGCAACCGGGTCTTCGGCGGCTGCCAATCTGTCGAAATCAAATGTCCCACCGGCGACCGCGTGCGCGAGCCGCCGTGCGTAATCCATCTTCTGCCGGCTGAAGCCGCAGGCGCGCAGCGTCGCGTCGTCCAGCGCGAGAAACGGCCCGGGGGCAAGCGGCTGGCATAATCCGGCCAGCCGGCGGTGCATCGCCGCGGCCGCGTCGATCGAGACCTGCTGCTCCAGAATGATGTGCAACAGCGTTGCGAAGCCGTTGCGGCGGCGCCGGAACCGCGGCATGCCGGCGCGATCGAGAATAGCGCGGAATACCGCCTCTTCCGCGAGCGCCGCCACGCCTTTTTCCAGATTTTGCGGCGCGTAGATCAACCCCACCATGGTCAGCCCCACAGCGGCGGCTCGGGTGGGTACAGTGTGCTGCCGTCATAACGCAGTCCCGGCACCCGGTCCTGCGCCAGCAACAGCGGCGCGTCGAGATCGACGATGGCGGCTTGCTGGGCGACGACAACGGCCGGCGCCATCGCCAGCGAGGTGCCGATCATGCAGCCGACCATGATCTGAAAGCCGCGCGCCTTCGCCTCGGTGGCGAGCGCAAGTGCTTCGGTCAGTCCGCCGGCCTTGTCGAGCTTGATGTTGATCGCGTCGTATTTGCCGGCGAGGCGATCGAGATCGGCGCGTGTGTGGCAGGCTTCGTCGGCGCAAATCGGGATGGGATGCGCCACCCGCGCCAGAGCCTCGTCGCGCTCGGCCGGCAACGGCTGCTCGATCAGTTCGACGCCGAGCTCGGCGAGCGCCGGCATCACTTCGGTCAGGTGGCGCTCGCCCCAGCCTTCATTGGCATCGACGATCAGCCGCGCCATCGGCGCGGCGCGGCGCACCGCCCGCACCCGTTCGATGTCGCCGTCGCCGGTCAGCTTCAGTTTCAGCAGCGGCCGGGTGCGCTGCGTTGCCGCGGCCTCGCCCATCCGCTCGGCGGTATCCAGGCCCAGCGTATACGCGGTCACCAGCGGTTTAAGCGGCCCGACACCGGCGATATCGGCGGCGCGCCGGTCGTCGCGCTTGGCGTCGAGGTCCCAGAAAGCCGCGTCGAGCGCGTTGCGCGCCGCGCCCGGCGGCATTGCACGCTGCAATTCCGTGCGGTCGAGCCCGGAAAAGACCGCGCCGCGCATGTCCTCGAGCGCCCGCACCACGCTGTCGACGCTCTCGCCATAACGCGGATAGGGCACGCACTCGCCGCGGCCGCGAAAATCGCCGTCGAAGACTTCAGCTACGACCACTTCGGCCATCGTCTTGCTGCCCCGCGAGATCGCGAATGGCCGGGCCAAAGGCCAGGCGCGGCGGGTGACGCTGAGGCGCTGCGGCGACGGAGCCATGCAGGGGCTAGCCGAGCAGATGATCGACGACGGCTCCGACGCCGGTGCGCACCGGATCGACGCAAGGCAGGCCAAGCTTGTCTTCGGTGTGGCGCAGATAATCGCGCGCCGTTGCCGTATCGAGCGCACCCGTATTGACGGCGATCCCGACGCATCTCACCGCCGGGTTGGTCAGTTGCGCCGCCTCGATGTTTCGGTCGATGCAGAGCCGCAGGTCGGGCAGCGGACAATGCGGCAGACCGCGCATATGCTTGCGGGCGGGCTCGTGGCACATGACGAGCGCATCGGGCTGCGCTCCATGGATCAGCGCCAAGCTTACGCCGGCATAGGAGGCGTGAAACAGCGAGCCCTGCCCTTCGATCAGGTCCCAATGCTCGGGATCGTTGGCCGGGCACAGCCATTCGACGGCGCCGGAGACGAAATCCGACACGACCGCATCGATCGATACGCCGTCGCCGGCGATGAAGATGCCGGTCTGGCCGGTCGCGCGGAAATCGGCGTTGAGGCCGCGGTGCCGCATCTCCTTCTCAAGCGCCAGCGCAGTGAACATCTTGCCGATCGAACAATCCGTCCCGACCGTCAGAAGCCGCTTGCCGGATCGCTTGATGCCGTTGCCGACGGCAAATTCGCGGGTCGGATGGCGCACATCGGCGATCTGCCGATCGTAACGCGCGGCCGCGCCGCGCAATGCCGGAATATCGGTCAGGCGCTGGTGCAGGCCGCTCGCGAGATCCATGCCGAGCTCGAGCGCCCGCACCAGCAGCCCCTCCCAGCCTTCGCCGAGAACGCCGCCGCGATTGGTGGTGCCGACGATGGCCGTCTTGACCCCGGCCGCCGCAGCTTCCTCGATGGTCATGTCGGGCAGCCGCAGATCGGCCTTGCAGCCGGGCAAGCGGAGCTGCCCGAGACAGATCTCGGGGCGCCAGAACGCAATGCCGTCGGCGGTCTTCGCAGCGAGCTGATCGGGGGCATCGCCGATGAACAACAAATACGGAGTGCGCAGGGTCACCGCCCTCACCCTTTCCGCGGGGATACCCGAAGACGCCAATCTAAGGAACAGCCTCGCCGCATGAAAGGGCCCTGCTACGGGCAATCCCCTGCACCGGCCCAGTGTCTTCTCGGGCGGTTCCTTGCCCCCTCAGCCATACGCTGTCCGAATGGCTGCCATTCGATATTCAAGTTCGGGGATAATCACGTCGCCGCCGGCGTATTTGTATCAGCCAATACGCGAGCATTGCGCGCCGCACTCGCCGGAACGGCAAGACTGACACGCGGGGGCGGCGGCATTCGATTCGAGGAGATCGGGGATGAGCCCGGGCACGTCGTTTCACTTCTTTCACCGCTCGGAACACGAGGATGACGCCGGGAACACCTGGGCCTTGGTCGTAGCAATCCTGTTCGCGGTGGTTGCCGCGATCAGCTTCGCCGTCGATCAGAGCGTCACGATTTCCAATCTTCCATCCCCGCCGCAGGCGCAGACCACGGCTCGCTGATCCGCCTGGAAATTCGCGCGCGGCGGCCCGTGAGATCCAAGACCTACGGTCTGACCGTTGCCCTTAGCATCAGTGTCATGAGCGCTGGGCTCTGCGGCTGTCTCAGTCAGAAGCCGTTTCTGCAGGCGGGCGACGCCACCTCGGCGGAAATCATGTACTCCGGCGATGTCGCGAACGCGCTGCCAATCGCCAGGCAGCATTGCGCAGGCTATAACCGGACGCCGCGCCTCGTGGAGACGACGCCCGGTATCGCCTATTTTGCCTGCGATCCGCGGTAAACACCGGGGGACCAAATATCGGAACCACGTCCCGGCGGGCGAGTTTCCCCGGTAGAGGCAAGTCCTCGAATCGGCTTGACTAAGGGATCAAAGGCCGCGGCGCACGCTCGCTGACGACCGGAACAGAGAGCCGGCTCGGCGTGCAAACGGGCCTGAGCGGCGCCGGCCGGCGCCTCGATCCACCGAGATCGCGCCGTGGCCGCTCTGGTGAGGCTCAGCCCCCGACAGCTGAGGCCATTCCGAGCCGTTGGTGTGGAGACATAAGATGAGCATCGTCGTCCCCGATACGGTCGAAATCGAGCTCGGGCCGAAGCGCCTCAAAGCGCTTCTCGGCGTGCCCCCCGATGCCGCGGGGCTGGTCATTTTCGCGCACGGCAGCGGCAGCGGCCGGCTCAGCCCGCGCAACAATCGGGTCGCAGCTGCGTTGCGCGATGGCGGCCTCGCCACCTTGCTGCTCGATCTGCTGACACCGGAGGAGGAGCGCGACCGCGCAAATGTGTTCGACATCCCGCTGCTCGCCTCGCGGCTGTCCTACGCCACCGATTGGGCTATCGGCGCGCCCGAAACCGCGCATCTGCCGATCGGATATTTCGGGGCGAGTACCGGCGCGGCCGCCGCTCTGGTTGCCGCGGCAGTTCCGCGTTCTCCGGTCAAAGCGATCGTATCGCGCGGCGGGCGACCGGACATGGCAGGCGACGCGCTCCCGCGAGTCCAAGCGCCGACCCTGCTGATCGTCGGCAGCCTCGACCATCAGGTCATCGAGCTCAATCGCTGGGCTTACGAGCGGCTCGGCGGACCAAAGGAGCTCATCATCATCGAAGGCGCCGGCCACCTGTTCGAAGAACCCGGCGCCCTCGCCCAGGTCGAGCGCCACGCGGCGCGCTGGTTTCGCTATCATCTTGCCGGCGATGGAGGCGCTTAGATGCCGTTCTTCGAGCCGCTCTTTGCCGACCGTCGCGATGCCGGGCGGAGGCTCGCCGCGGCACTCGCCTCGTATCGGGAAAATCGCCCGGTGGTGCTGGCTCTGCCCCGGGGCGGCGTGCCGGTCGGCTTCGAAATCGCCAAGGCCCTGGCCGCCCCGCTCGATGTCCTGCTGGTGCGCAAGATCGGCGCGCCGGGTCATGAGGAGCTGGGCCTCGGCGCCATTGTCGACGGTCACGACCCGCAGATTGTGCTGAACGAGGAGCTGGTTCGCGCGGTCGCGCCGCCGCGCGGCTATATCGAAGCCGAAATGCAGCGGCAGCTGGCGGAGATCGAACGGCGGCGGCGGCAATACGTCGGCGACCGCCCGCCGGTTCGGGCGGAAGGCCGGCTCGTCTTCGTGGTCGATGACGGGATCGCGACCGGCGGCACCGTCAAGGCCGCGCTGCGCGGTCTCGCACGCCACAATCCGGCTCGCCTGGTCCTCGCGGTACCAGTTGCCCCGGCGGACAGCCTCGAAGAGCTCGCGGCGGAATGCGATCAGATCGTGTGCCTCGCGACGCCCGAGCCGTTCTACGCGGTCGGGCCGCATTACCGCAATTTCCGCCAGACCGAGGACGATGAGGTCGTTCAGCTATTGGCCGAAGCGCGGCGTTGGTCTAACGCCGAGCCGGACGTACAGCCGAAACGCTAAGCTGTCTCAGAGTCGCAGCTGGGCCGCGATTTCGCGGTGGTGTCTACGCGTGTACCCAGCTAAGCAGCGCGCCGCGCCAGTGCGCCAGCATCGACGTGCCCGGCTGACGAAGCCGGCTGGCTGATCCGAGCGAGGGTACCGCTTCGAGATTGCGGCGCGCCCGGTTCAACACCGCGACCATCTGATCGTGAGTGGTGTTAGGGTGATCGTTAAAGGCTTCGATGCGGCGGAAGCGGCGACCGGCCACTTGGCCGATCGCCTGCAGGATCACCGGTTCGAGGAGTTCGGCGCCGCTCACGGCTCGGATCGCGCCGCGAATGCAATAACGCCCGTCATGGCTGCGCAGCGCGCCTTTGCACCAGCGATCCGGCGTCTCGATCAGATCGATTACTGCATCGAGCTTTTGCAGCGACTCGCTGTAGCCGAACCCGGCTCCGTCGAACGGCATCCCGCTACCTCCGCCTCGTGTTCAAGCCGCCTGCACCCGTACAACATCGGCGCGTGGGCGGCGGTTCACGGCGGCGGCGGAAAAACGAGTCACCCCACAGATTCGGCGGTGAAGCCGAGCTTAAGCTGCAGCCGGATGCCGCCGAGCACCGCGCCAGAATCGTCGGCGACCGCGACGGCGTGCACCTCGCCATCGTCGAGCAGCTCGCGCGCCCGGTTGAGCGCCTCGTGCTCGGTCTCAAACGTCTCGGTGCAAGCGCCGTCTTGATGGCGCCATTTCCTGAGCGACGGCGGCATCGTGTCGTAGTACGAGATCCGGTAGCTCATCTCTTTTTCCTCAACTTCTCAGGTTGCCATAATTTGCCGGAACCCAGCCGACCGCGGGTTAGGCACAGCCGCGAGCGCGTCTCACGGTGCGCTTCAAAAATTCTGTGCGCTTGAAAAATTCCGGCTCTTTAAGGAACGTTCGACGGCCCCAACGTCGGGCGACGATCACCAAATTTCGCGACAGCGGTGTGACACTCACGAATCGTTTTGTAACCGAATCGGGGCAGCGGGCTCGTCTGCCTCGGCGAAGGCTGCGAGGCTCTCCTCGATCGCCTGCTGCGGCAGATCGCGCGTGATGAACACGATGCGGGTGCGGCGGTCTTCACTCGGCCAGGCCGGCAATAGCACCGGCGGGTGAAACAGGTGCTGGACGCCATGCAGCACAACCGGCTGGTCGGGCTTCTCGGCGATTGCGACAATCGCCTTTAGGCGCAACAGATCGTCGCCGCGCATTGAAGCCAGCGCATCGAGCCAGCCCGACAAAGCGCTCCACGAGATGGGCCGGTCGCGGGTGATGCAGAAGGCGCGGATCCGCGCGTCATGGCGATTGACGTCGTGTTGAGAGTGGTCGCCACCGTCATCGTCATCGCGATCCGCGTGCGCCGCCGCCGCGACCGCTTCGTCGTTGAGCCAGCGCTGCACCTCGATGCTCTTGGTCTGAGGGTCGAACAACCCGAGCCCGAACAGCGCCGTTGGATCGACTGCGCCATGTGCCGCGTGCAATTGCGCTGCGGCGGGATTGAGCGCGGCGAGCCGCGCCGTAAGCGCCTCGACCGCATCGGGCTCGGCCAGATCGGCCTTCGTAATGATCAGCCGGTCGGCGACGGCGGCCTGCTTGATCGCCTCGGGCTGTCGGTCGAGCGTGCCGGCGCCGTTGACCGCGTCGACCGTCGTCACGACGGCGTCGATCATGTACCGCTCGGCCACGATCGGATCGGAGATCAGCGCATGCAAGACCGGCGCGGGGTCGGCGAGGCCGGTCGTCTCGATGACGGCGCGCGAGAAATACGGCACCCGCCCTTTCACCCGCTTGACGAAGAGATCGGTCAGCGTATTGACGATGTCGCCGCGCACCGTGCAGCAGAGACAACCGCTGTTCAGCAGCACGACGTCCTCGGTCGCGCTCTCGACCAGCAGATGGTCGAGGCCGATCTCGCCGAACTCGTTGACGATGACCGCGGTAGCGGCCATGTCCGGCTGCTTCAGCACGTGGTTCAACAATGTTGTCTTGCCGCTGCCGAGAAACCCGGTCAGCACCGTCACCGGGATGCGCGAGGCGGCATTGCTCGGCGCCATGAAATTGCCTCATCCTTGTCGCCGGCTCGACTTTCCTGCGAAACGGCAGCGCCGTCGAGAGCGAGTGTCGAATTTGGCGAAAAAGCCGCATTCGACCTATCGGTGGGGAAGAATTCACGATCGCCTGCCTATCATCGAACAAGAGCCGCGGGGGCGGCAGCGTCAGCGCAGGGGGATTGATGTACCCGCTGTTCTATTGGACCGGCTTGGCGACCTTTCTCGCCTGGAGTGTCTTGTCCGTCTATTCGGCATTTCACGGGTTTTAGCCCCCGCCGCAGCGGCTGCTCGCGCAAAATCTCCTGACCGCAGTGCCCCGCCGGCCTATGATGGCGCGGAGGCCAATCCAGCCTGCGGGTAGGAGCGCATGAACGACGTTTCGCATTTCATCAATGGCCAGCGCGTCGAAGGAGCGAACGGGCGCTGGGGCGAGGTGTTCAACCCGGCGACCGGCGAGCACGCCCGCCGCGTCGCGCTCGGCGGCGCGGCAGAGGTCGATCGTGCGGCGAAGGCGGCGCGGGCCGCGTTCCCGGCCTGGGCCGCGACGCCCCCTCTCACCCGCGCCCGGGTCATGTTCAAGTTCCGCGAACTGTTGGAGCGCGACAGCGACGCCCTCGCCCGGCTGATCACCGACGAGCACGGCAAGGTCTTGTCCGACGCCAAGGGCGAATTGACGCGCGGCATCGAGGTCGTCGAATTCGCCTGCGGCATCCCGCATCTGATGCGCGGCGAGGTGACCGAGCAGGTCGGCCGCGGCATCGACAGCTGGTCCTTACGCCAGCCGCTCGGCGTCTGCGCCGGCATCACGCCGTTCAACTTTCCGGCGATGGTGCCGATGTGGATGTTCCCGGTGGCGCTCGCCTGCGGCAACGCGTTCATCTTGAAGCCGTCCGATCGCGATCCCTCAGTCGGATACCGGATCGCCGAATTGCTGCTCGAAGCCGGGCTGCCGCCGGGCGTGTTCAATGTCGTGAACGGCGACAAGGAAGCGGTCGACGCGATCCTGCAGCATCCCGACATTGACGCGGTCAGCTTTGTCGGCTCGACCGCGATCGCCGAATACATCTATGCGACCGTCGCGCAGCACGGCAAACGCGTGCAGGCGCTGGGTGGCGCCAAGAACCACATGGTCGTCATGCCCGACGCCGATCTCGATCAGGCGACCGACGCCTTGATGGGCGCCGCCTACGGCTCCGCCGGGGAGCGCTGCATGGCGGTGTCGGTGGCCGTCGCGGTCGGCGGGGTCGGCGACAGGCTGATGGACAAGCTCGTGCCGAAGGTGCGTGCGCTCAAAGTCGGGCCGGGCACCGATCCCGAAGCCGAGATGGGGCCGCTTGTCACCGGCCAGCACCTGCAGAAGGTGCGCTCGTATGTCGATCTTGGCGAGAAGGAGGGCGCCAAGCTCGTTGTCGACGGCCGCGGCCTCAAATTGCAGGGCTACGAGAACGGCTTTTTCCTCGGCGGCTGCCTGTTCGACGAGGTCAAGCCCGAGATGCGGATCTACCAGGAAGAGATCTTCGGGCCGGTGTTGTCGGTCGTGCGGGCGCCCGATTTCGAGGACGCGGTCAAGCTCGTAAACGACCACGAATACGGCAACGGCGTCGCGGTCTTTACCCGCGATGGCGACGCGGCGCGCGAGTTCGTCAACCGCATCCAGATCGGCATGGTCGGCGTCAACGTGCCGATCCCGGTGCCGATGGCGTTCCACAGCTTCGGCGGCTGGAAGCGCTCGCTGTTCGGCGACATGGCGGTGCACGGCATGGAGGGGGTGCGGTTCTACACGCGCCTCAAGACGGTGACGGCGCGCTGGCCGGCCGGTATCCGCACCGGCGCCGAGTACGTCATGCCGACGATGCGGTAAGGCATCGGCACAATCGATCGGTCAGAGGGGGGCCCACAGGACAGGTCAGGCGGTGGTTTGGCCTGATCCGGTGGGCCGCTAGGCTACGAGAGACCTGAGAGGTCTCGGAAATCGGATTAACGCAACGGGGGCCGTTTCGCGAAATCGAGTTTGCGCGACCACCAACGTTTCAAGGTCAGTGATGGCCGCCGCCTCCCCCGCCATGGCCACCGCCACCGCCGCCCCCATGTCCCCCGCCGCCACCGCCACCATGTCCCCCGCCGCCACCGCCATGACCGCCTCCGCCCATTCCGCCGGCGCCAAAACCGCCGTGGAAACCGCCGCCTCCACCACCCGTATGGAAGTCGCCGCCGCGGAAGCCGCCGCCGTGAAATTCACCGCCGCGCTCGCCACCGTGCCAGCGACGGCCGCCGCCAAAGCCATATGCGAAGCCGGCGTACGGGTAATAGCCGTAACCGTAGTTGTCGCTGTAGGAGCCGTAATCCGGGCAATAATAGGAATTGTAGTAGGGATAGTCGCAGTAAGCGTTGTATTGCGCCGCCGCCGGACGGGCGCCACCGATCAAGGCCAAGCCGCCAAGCGCGGCAATCGCGCCAGCCATCAGTATCGGCCGGCGGCGCTGCTGGATAAACATGGGTTGAATCCTTTCACGATTCGCAATCGTTCCCGCCTACCCAACGCGCGGTACTGGACAGTGTTGCGAATCCGGAGATGAAAACTTTTTCGTTCGCCACGCGCTGGCGAATCCAGAATCAAGGAATCGGCCCGGACAGCCGCTGAGAGCCCGGCCGATTGTCAGGGGTGCGGCATGCTGCCGGATTGCGCCGAACCGGGGCATTGGTTGTTCCTCCTGACAAGAGATGCCGATTGATCAGGAGCAAGAAATGGCAAGGACCGGATTGAGCCGGCGCCGCGTGCTGGCGACCGCCGCGGCAGCGGCGACGCTGTCCGCGCCGTTCGTCCGCGGCGCGCATGCCGCGGGCAAACTCGCGGTCGGCTTCTGGGACCATTGGGTGCCGGGCGCCAACGAGACGCTTCGCAAGCTCGCTCAGCAATGGGCCGACAAGGAAAAGGTCGATCTCACGGTCGATTTCATCACCAGCACCGGCGACAAATTGCGCATCACGACCGCGGCGGAGGCGCAGGCCGGTTCGGGGCACGACGCGCTGGCGATGCCGACGTGGCTGCCGGCCTCCTACGCCGACAAGCTGGAGCCGGTCGACGATGTCGTGCAGGCCTTGCTGCAGCAGAACGGTTCGGTCGGCCAGACCGTCGAATATCTCGGCAAGGCTAAAAGCAAGTGGGTCGCGGTGCCCACTTGCGTCGGGACGCAATCGAAACCGCCGTGCGGCCGCATCGACCTGCTGAAGCAGTTTGTCGGGCTCGATGTGACGCAGATGTACCCGGCCGGCCGGGCGCCGGACAAGGAACTGGCGGACAAATGGACCTGGGATTTCTTTCTGCAGGCGGCCGAGAAATGCGCGAAGGGCGGCTATCCATTCGGCATGCCGCTCGGCGTGAGCTCGGACGCGGTCGACTGGGTCGGGGCGGTGTTCGCCTCGCACGGCGCGACGCTGGTCGACGAGAAGGGCGAGATCACGGTCAAGTCTGACGCGACCCGGCAGGTGCTCGAGTGGTTCACGAGGCTGGTGCCGTCGCTGCCGCCCGATGTCTTTGCCTGGGATGACGCCTCGAACAACAAGATCCTGATCTCCGGCCGCTCGGCCCTGATCATGAACCCGCCTTCGGCTTGGGCTGTGGCGAAACGCGACGCGCCTAAGATCGCCGAGCAGCTCTGGACGTTCCCGGCGCCGAAAGGCCCCAAGGGCCGCTACGAGCCGTTCCTCCCCTATTACTGGACCATCTGGTCGTTCTCGCAGAATAAGCCGGCGGCCAAGAGCCTCCTCGCCTATCTGTCGCAGCGCGACGCGGTCGAGCAACTGGTCGCGGCCAGCCAGGGCTATGACATCCCGCCGTATGACAAACTGCGCGACTTCAAGGTGTGGGCCGAGCAGGCGCCGCCGCCCGGCACGATTTACAATTATCCGCCGCGCGACCCGGACCGGATCCCGTCGATCGCCGCGGCGCCGGCGCCGCCCAACATCGCGGTGCAGATCTATACTCAGGCGACGATGACGAAAATGATCGCGCACTGCACCCAGGGCGGCGAGTCGATCGACCAGGCGATCGCCTGGGCGGCCGACGAACTTGATGGCTTCATGCGCGGGTGAGCATTTGCGGGCGGCGAGGCAATTTTCTGGATGGCGCTGCTAAACGCCAGATTGCCGCGCTTTACTCGCAATGACAACCACATGCCGGCTAAATGGATATCGCCGAGCCGGCCAATTCGCGTAACAGGCTCATGGGCATAGCACTAAGGTAAAGCTTTCTTAACTCTGCTGCGGTGATATGATCGCAGCATGCCGAACGCGCGATTTCTCGCTGCCCCGCTTATTCTTTTAAGCGTCATCTGGGCCGGCTTGGCTCATGCCGGGGACACAGCGCCGTCCACGGTCGGCCGGGTCAGCGCGGTGCAAGGCGCGGTGAGCCTGCGGCCGGCGGGGGGCGAATGGAGCTCGGCAGCGCTGAATGACCCGATTGTCGCCGGCATTGCCGTGCGGACCAACGCACAGGGCCGGGCAACGATCGGTCTTGGCGCGTTGCGGCTTACGCTGTCGGGCGCGAGCGATCTCGAAATCGGTCGTCTCGACGACACCACGAGCCAGATCGCGCTGAATCAGGGCCGCATCGGCATTCATGTGGCGCGGCTCGACCCCGGCGAGAGCATCGAGATCGACCTGCCGCGCGGCGGCCTTTGGCTGCTCGCGCCGGGTGATTACGACATCGCCGCGGGCAGCGATCAGCAGCCGGCGCGGATCGCGGTCTTTGCCGGGCAGGCGCATTTCGCCGGCAGCGGCGCCGATCGCATCGTCGGCTCCGGAACGGTTCTGACCCTGAACGGCGGCAACGCGCCGGGCGGGACGGTTGGCAACGCCGTGGCCGACGATTTCGCCGCCGCATGGCGCTCCGCCTCGGACAAGCCGGCGGAGGCGGCCGCGCTGCAGCACGTGTCGCCGGACATTGTCGGCTGGGAAGCGCTCGATGCCGGCGGCAGCTGGCAGGACATCGCTGACCTCGGCTCGGTGTGGGTGCCGAAGACGGTGCCGGCCGATTGGGCGCCCTATCGCTATGGGCATTGGCGCTGGGTCGCGCCTTGGGGCTGGACCTGGATCGACGACATGCCATGGGGGTTTGCTCCATCGCATTACGGACGCTGGGCCCGGATTGGCGGGCTGGACGGCGCAGGCGAGCAGTGGGTTTGGGTGCCCGGTCGGTCCGTGGCGCATCCGGTTTACATGCCGGCGACGGTCAATTTTCTCGGCAGCGCCGGGATCGGGCTCAGCGCCCCTGATCCGATCGGAACCGTCATCGCGTGGTTCCCGCTCGCCCCTGGCGAAGTGTACTGGCCCAGCTATACGACCGATCTCGACCTGATCCGCCGGACCAATGCCGGCGCGGTCACGAATATCGCGAAGATCGGGCCGGGCATCGGCGGCGATCCGCCCGGCGAATTGCTGACCGCAAGCTATCGGAACCGCCGCTTTGCCAGCATTGTGCCGCGCGCGGTCTTTGCCGGCGGCCGGGCGGTGGCGCCGGCGCTCGTGCAATTGCCGACGGAGCGGCTCGACAACGCGCCGCTGCTTCCGGGTTCGCCGCAGATCATGCCGCCGGCCTCGCGTCCGGTCGTCGTCGCGGTCGCCAATGCCGTCCACACGCTGGCGACGATCTTGGCGCCGCACCCCTCGCGCGTCGCCGCCCGCACCGCGATGCTCGGGTCGAGCCGGCCGGTCTGGGCTAAGTCTGCCTGGACGCGGTCGCACTTCCGGTCGCGCTCACGATCCGCCTTTAACTCTCGCGTGGCCATGAGCGCGAGCCGTGCCAAGGCGCGCGCGGTTACCGCCTATGCGCACAGCACCCGGGCGCATACCCGCTTCGCGGCCGCCAACCGAACGCGCTGGCACTAGGCGGCTCGGCGGCGGGCTGCCGCGGCTCGCCTGGCGGTGCGGAAATTGCCGCGCTGCTGTTGATCTAATCAGGACACAAAGGCTCGAAGGGATGGTGCCGTGGAACCGTCACGCGTCAGTCGACCCGGTTTTCGGATCGCAAACCTGACCTGCATCGTCGCGCTTTTGCTCGGGGTTGCAGCGTTTTCGCCGCCAAGCCGGGCCGACGCTGCCGACGGTGCTCGCGCTCGCGCTCACGGCAACCGTGCCGATGGAACCGCTCGGGTAGCGCGCCGCGGGGTTGTCATCGAGCGCCAGAACATCGTCGTCGAGCCCCATGCATCGCCTGAGGCCGCGACCGGCGGCACCGTGGTCTTGCGCGGCAGCCGGTCCGGCATACCGAACGCCGGCCGGCCCACGCCCCCCGCGAACGGCGAAGGCTATGGCTCTTCGCAGCCGCCGGCTTGGGCTATCCGGCCGACCCCCGGGTGGGATCGCGAGCTGGATACGGGCGGTCTGGATTACGGCGCGCCTGCGTACCCGCTAAACGGGACGCTAGGCGTGGGGTATTAGGGCCCGGCGCCGTGATTGGCGTAGCGGATGGCGCCATCGCCGAGTATATCTGGACCCGACCGGAGCGTCGGCGGCGCCGATCCGGAAGGCGATGTCCCCGTAGCTCAGCCGGATAGAGCATCGGTTTCCTAAACCGGGGGTCACAGGTTCGAGTCCTGTCGGGGACGCCATCTCACCAAAACGCGGCAGAACGCCTCACATCCGCAGAAACACTGGGTTTTTCGTCGCTTCGGTGGTACAGAGCCGGAGTGCAACCCGTGTCTGCAATGACCTACCTTTGGCGACATCGGAAGAGCGGAGTCTACTACTTCCGACGAGCCGTACCGGACGACATACGGACCATCATCGGCAAGACGATGGTCAAGCGGTCGCTCAGAACGAGCGATGTGGTCGAGGCGAAGCGCCGAGCGCACCCAATCGCCATCCAGACCGAGAGCGAGTTCCAGAGTGCTAGAGAGAGGCATTCAACGCCGCCCCGCACCGACCTAAGCGAAGCCGAGCGCACTCACTTGGTCGCTGCTTATTTGCATCAGCGTCTAGCGGAGGACGAGGCCCAGCGCATTGACGGCAGCAAGGAGGACGACGATCTCTACAAGTCACTTAAGGCTCAGGTGGAGGCTCACGGCGGGACGGCGGCCTTCACCGAAGAGGAAGCGACCGCCGCGATCGGTCTGAGTAAGCGCGCATACCACAAGATAGCGGAGGCGGTAGAGATCGTCCTGCCGGGGCAGGAGGCTGTCGAGATCGTCCTGACGGGGCTAAGGGAGAAGTTGGCTCGGGGCGACACCAGCATCGTTGCGGATGACGTAGACGACTTCTTGCAAATGGACGGGATCAACCTCGACCGGACCTCGTCCGCTTATCGGAGGCTGTCTTACGACTTCCTTCGCGCTGCCGTGAAGGCGAACGAAGCGACTGCAAAGCGCCACGAAGGTCAGGACATCGAGACACCTCCTGCTCCCGTCCCCCTGGCCGCCCACCGCACGACGCGGGCAACCGCGGGAAGCGTCGATCTGATGACGATGTTCGACAAGTGGGTGGAGGAGCGAAAGCCGCCGCAGAAGACGGTGCTGGACTTCAGGACAGCTATTCGCCGGTTCATCGAGCTACACGGCAGGATTGCCGTCCATGAGATCACCAAAGCCCATGTGCGCGCCTACAAGGATGCACTTCAGAAGCACCCGCGCTCCTGCTCTGGCGAGATGCGGCAGATGACCCTGCCCGACCTTCTACATCATCTCCAACGACATCCCATCGAAGGACCTACGCTGAGCGCCGGTACGATCAACAAGGCTATTACCGCGCTTCAGACCGTGTTCGGCTGGATCGAAGCTCAGGGTTACCTAGAGGCGTATCCGAACTGGACCAACCCAGCAGCCAACATGAAGATGCACAATCCTGCCAAGGACGAGGACACCCGTCTCCCCTACGAAGCTGATGACCTGCAGACGATCTTTAGCTCGGCGGTGTTCAGCGACGGAGCGCGTCCTCAGGGCGGGGCCGGTGAAGCTGCGAAGTGGCTTCCGTTGATAGCCTTGTTCACTGGCGCACGGCTGGAGGAGATCGGGCAAGCTCTCACCAGCGACGTAAGGCATGAAGACGGTATTGACTACCTTGACATCAACACCTTGGATCGGAGAGCGGGGAAACGCGTCAAGAACCGGAGTTCACGTCGGAAGCTGCCGCTCCACCCTGAGCTAGTCCGCTGTGGTCTGCTGGCCTATGTCGAGCAACGGCGGCAGGCGGGAGATGAGCGCCTGTTCTCAGCACTAGTGCCGTCCGTCTCGGGGCAGGTAACGGGGAACTGGTCGAAGTGGTGGTCGCGGTACACTGATAGCCTCGGCATCACTGACACGCGGAAGGTCTTCCACAGCTTCCGTCACTCCTTCAAAGACGCCTGTCGCGCTGCACGGATCGAAGAAGAGTTACATGACGCGCTAACGGGCCATACGAGCGTGAGCGTCGGCCGCAGGTACGGCAGCGGTGTGCCGCTCGACGCGCTTGCCGAGGCCGTGGCAAAGGTCAGCTACAGGGGTCTCGATCTGTCGCGTTTGCACGTCGCTGCGTCTACGAGGACGTAGCTCCGTCGCGCCACTAGTTCGTGCTTCTGTGCGCGCGCTGACAAGAGCCTCATAGGAGGGGCTGGAGGGCTGCTGGATGAGAGAAGGGCGTTTCCGGTAGCCGTTAGCCCTCCGATTACACCTCACTCTACGGCCTTCCTATTCGACCTGTTTGCCGCCTCGCATGCGAACAATCGTTGACCCGCTTACCCGATGCGCTCCGTTCGTCTCGTCTTCGTCCGCTATCACAAAGCCATTGGTGCGAGCAGCCTCGATTACCTGCGGCAGAGAGCCGATCTCCACCATCATCCCATCGCCCACGGGTATGCCGTCTGCGTACTCGTCCAGTCATTTCCTCGCCTGATCATTCAGCGCATGGATCGCGGCTCCGAAGGCGGGATAGGTGATCTTGAAGTCGGTCATGCGTGGAGCCGGACCTCGACCCGCCTAGCGCCCAGTGACGACGCCGTTCTTCTTGTCAGGGTAGATGGACATAGCAGAACCTCAATAGGGGGCCGAAGTTAAGGATCATCCGCAGATCGCCATGCGACGGGCGCGAAGGGATCGCAGATGCACCAATACTTTTCCCACAACACATACACGACCGGCATCATCTGTGCGTCGGGTCTTCAGCTCGTCGAGGTCTGCCATCACTGGCTTCTCCTATCAGTAGCAGTTCATGTTGGAAAATGGGCCGGTCGTCGTGGTTACGCAGTTGGCTCGGAATGTCGAGTTACCCCGGTTCAGGAGGGCGGCACTTTCGTTAGCGAGCGCGGCGGCTGGACTGTAGCCGATTGGCATGCTGTTCAGCTCCATAAGGAGCTTAGCCTCGTTGCAGTCTGCCTCGATCCCGGCTCGGCATCCAGCGAGCGCGCCCATGAATTCCCGTTGAATAGGCGTCTGGCCGCAGGCGGCAAGCCCAGCGACGAGGGTACATGCCGCGATAATCCTGATCATCATGATGCGCTCCTCTTGCGTGTCTGCTCGTCGAACGCTCGGTCAAGCTCGTTGACCGGGGCTTTACGCTTGGCGGTAAGACGGTAGACGTTCTTGCGGCGATCCTCACGGTAGGGGCTTTGCTCAATAAGCATCATCCCGGGCTCTCGTCACCTTCCATCACAAGCCCTTCTTCGATCATTGCCTGGGCGAGATACTCGACGTAGCGCGGCTCAATGGCGATGCTCGGGCCGAACCGCTGCCAAGGCTCGATCTCCAGGTTCTCTTCGAGCCACTCGCGGCAGGCATCGGAGAGCGGTGTGATGGTGGTTATCGTGCCGTGGTAGGTGAGGCGGAAGTCAGCTCGGGCGTGATCAGCTCGGCGAGTTTGGTCGTGTGGCATAAGAAAACCCTCCTTCTTTGAGGAGGGCTGACGCAGAGCGGCTATGACCCATTTCGATTGTCGCCGTGGTCTCGACCGCATCCCGCCTCTTCGGCGGCTCCACCTTGCCCAGGTCTCGGCAGGTTGGCGTCGGGCGTCAGCCCTACTCTTGATGCAGCTCTAAAGATGTCCTGAACGCCGTTTGGCGTCAAGTCGTGTCGCCCCTCTACCTGATCGTCGGAGGATCGGCATAATGCCTCATGCTGCCGCTCTTTGAGTTCTGGGCAAAGTCAGGCCGTGAGGGCGAACCGGCGTTGATGCACAGTGTCCCGCATCACAGTCTTGATGTCGCCGCCTGCGCCCTGGTTCTGCTGGACGCGTATCAGGCCCCTGTTCCTGTTCCGAGCAGGACATTGGCAGCCCTGGTGGCGCTCCATGATGTCGGCAAGTTCACCAGACCGTTTCAGGCGAAGGTTCCGGCCTTATGGCCACTATCGCTCGGCCACTTCTCTCAGCCGCCCCCGGGTTATCACGATGATGCCGGGTATGCGCTTCTTTGTGGTGAGTTGAAGCAGCACGTCAGTCCGCTGTTCGCTGAGTGGAAGAGTGCCAGCTCGCGATACCCATTGTTCCGCGCGGTAACCGGCCATCATGGCCGTCCCCCACGACAGTTCGATACTCCTGACCTCGGGCGAAAGACCGCGTGCGCCGTATGCCTCGATGCCGCACGCGCCTTTGTTGATGAAGCATTGTCCGTAATCGACCCACCGCCCCTCCCGCAGCTTGACAGCGCGGCCCGACATCGTCTCGCCTGGTTCCTAGCGGGTCTCGCGGTGGCTGCCGACTGGCTCGGCTCGGGTAGGCGCTGGTTCGCGCCTGTTGTAGCTGCCGAGCATACGGACCTGCATCGCTACTGGAACGAAGTCGCGCTGCCTCGCGCTCGGCAAGCCGCTACGGACGCGTGGCTATTACCGTCGCCAGTGTCACAGGCTGTCGGGCTATCGCATCTGTTCCCCGGGCTAACGGTTCGGCCGCTCCAAGCCTGGGCTGAAACAGTTCTAATTCCCGACGGCCCGGCCCTGTTCACGATCGAGGACGCGACCGGTGCAGGCAAAACCGAGGCAGCGCTTGTTCTGGCTCATCGCCTGATGGCGGCGGGCCGTGCGGACGGCGTGTTCTTTGCGTTGCCGACGATGGCAACAGCGAACGCGATGTACGCTCGGTTGGAGGCGGCCTATCGCCGATTGTTCGCGGCGGGGAGCACACCGTCCCTGGTGCTTTCGCATGGGCGGCGAACTCTGCACGAGGGCTTCACCGCCAGCATTCTGGATGCCGCTGCGGATCGGCAGCACGATCCTACCGAACCTGCTGACCAACCGGCGGGTGCCCAGTGTGCCGCCTGGATCGCGGACGACCGTCGCAAGGCTTTTCTTGCCGAGATCGGTGTCGGCACGATCGACCAAGCGATCATGGCTGTGTTGCCCACGCGCCACGCACCGCTGCGACTACTGGGGTTGTCGAGGCGCGCGCTGATCGTGGACGAGGCGCATGCCTACGACGCCTACATGACCAAGGAATTGCATGGCTTGCTGGCGTTTCAGGCGGCGCTCGGCGGCAACGCGATCGTCTTGTCGGCAACGCTGACCAAGAAGCAACGTGGCGAGCTTCAGGCGGCATTTGTTGGCGGGCTCGGCGCGGAAGGTCCGGCCGATGATGCTGCAGCGTACCCACTAACCACGGTGGGTTCGCGCGCGGGGATCGCGGCACAACCCTGTCCGATCGCACCGGGCCTTTCCCGCCGGGTCACAGTCGAACGGGTGTCCGATCGAGAAACAGCCGTTACGGCGATTACGGCTGCGGCACGAGCAGGTGCCGCCGTTGCTTGGGTACGCAACGCCGTCGACGATGCGATAGAGGCCGTCGAAGAACTGCGGGCGGCAGGTCTCGATGCGACGCTGTTCCACGCCCGGTTTGCGATGGGTGATCGGCAAGACATTGAGGCCAAGGTTCTGAGCTTGTTCGGTCGCACCGGCTCCGGGCAGGTGCGCAGGGGGCAAGTGCTGGTGGCGACGCAGGTAGTCGAGCAAAGCCTTGATCTCGACTTCGACCTGATGGTTACCGACCTTGCCCCGGCTGATCTCGTGATACAGAGGGCGGGCCGGTTATGGCGGCATCAGCGTAGTGGGCGGCCGATCGAAGGTCCGCGGTTGCTGTTGCTTGCACCGGAACCTGTTGACGATCCGACAGCCGCATGGCTTGGACCAGAATTGCGCCGGACGGGCTTCGTCTATCCCGACCACGCGCTTCTGTGGCGGAGCGCCCGTGCGCTGCTAGAACGTGGGTACATCGAGACGCCCGACGGCATCCGCCCGCTCGTTGAAGGTGCCTATGACCGAGATGCACCTGCGGCCGTACCCGCGGGCCTCGCAGCTGTTAGCAACCGTGCCGAGGGTGCGGAGCTTGCGGCGGTCGGCATCGCGTTGCAGAACGTGTTGAAGCTCGACGAGCCGTATGAGCGGCGTTCCGGGCTGTGGGAACCCGACGTGCGCACGCCGACCCGCCTGGGCGACGCCCAAATGGTCTTCAGGCTGGCGCGAGAAGACGGCGGCGCTGTTGTGCCTTGGTATCAACGCGGAGAGCTTCGGCGGACCTGGGCTCTCTCGGAGGTATCGGTGCGCGCGACACGTCTGAAAGGTGCCGACGAAGACCAACGCATTCAGCAACTGAAGCAGGCTTGGCCTGCCTGGGATCGCGAAATTCCGGTGCTGCTCTTGCGGCCGGGCGGCTCCGGTCGGTATCAGAGTTGGGGGATTGACCCGCGCGAACAGCGGCGGCCGGTGACATACGATGAGAGCTATGGTTTAGTGTTCTCTACTGAGCGGTCCCGCAATGCGGGATGAACCCATGCTCCGTGGAGCGCGGCGCTTAACAATAGCTGGCTCCCTGCGGCGTGCGGGGATATCGAAGATACTACGCGGAGCGCGAAGCAATTGACAGCGCCATTTGATCGCCGATAGTGTAGGGGCGCTGGTTGCAGCCAGCGCTCGATCCATCTGTACCCGTCCGCGCCTTTACATTTCACTCCATGCTGAACCTGATAACCGACCCATGGCTCCCGGCTCGTCGTGCCAACGGGCAGGCCGAGCACATTCGACCCTTCGAGATCACGACCGGGATCAGCACGAACCCCGTTGTTGCTATCGAATGGCCCCGCGCTGATTTCCGCGTGGCGTGCATCGAGTTCCTGATCGGGCTGATAGCCACCGCCTGCCCGCCTGCGGACGATGACGACGCCTGGGTCGAGGGTTGGGAGAACCCTCCCTCTGTTGACGCGCTGTTGGAGGCGTTCAGCTCGCTCGCACCCGCGTTCAATCTGGATGGCCCCGGCCCCCGGTTCCTACAAGACTTCGACGAACTTCCCGGCGAACCTGACAGCCCCGAGACCTTGCTGATCGAAGCACCTGGCGCGAATACCAGGCGGAACAACACCGCCCTGCTCGTGAAGTCCGGCAGGATCACGCGCCTGTCGCGAGCAGCCGCAGCAATGTCCTTGTTCACGTTGCAATGCTACGCACCCAGCGGCGGCCGAGGCAACCTGACTTCGGTGCGCGGTGGGGGGCCCCTAACGACCTTGGCCTTGCCTGGGGTCAATCCCTGCCCGCTCTGGCGTGTCATCTGGGCGAACACTCCGCGTGTCACTCAGCCGCGACCCGCCGACCTCTCTCGCGTCTTCCCTTGGCTGGCTCCGACCCGCACCGCCGACCGGTTTCCGGCGACGACGCCAGAACAGGCACATGCCTTACAGGCGTTTTGGGGTATGCCACGACGGATCAGGCTCGACTTTGCCGAGAACGCTGGGAGCCTGCCGTGCGATTTGACGGGCGTTGTCGATGCCGCGATCGTGACCGGCTGGCGTCAGCGGCCAAATGGCGTGAAGTACGTGGCTTGGGAACATCCGCTGTCGCCCGCCTACAAGGATAACAAGAGCGGCGCCTGGCTGCCGGTCCACGCGCAGCCCGGCGGAATTGGTTATCGGCATTGGGTCGCTATCGCTGTCGGGGACGAAGCCGGGACGCGGCGCCCGGCTCGCGCAATCTCCGACTGGCGGGCGCGATCGGTAAACGTTCTGCCTTCGGGCGGGTCACCGCGGTTGCTGGCCGCAGGCTTCGATATGGACAACATGAAGGCGCGCGCCTTCGTCGAGAGCGAAATGCCGCTCCCCGGGACCGAGCCCGAAGCCTCCGAAACCCTTGCCAAGGTAGCCCGGAGGTTGGTTGACGCCGCCGGTATCGTAGGCTCCGCCCTGCGCAGCACTGTTCGTCAGGCGCGTTTCACCGATGCCAGCACAGATAGCGCTCCGCTCGCTGCTGTGCACGAGAGCTTCTGGGCCGCCACTCAGGACCGGTTCTTTGGCCTCCTCACCAAGGCCGATGTGGGCGACTGGGAGGCGGTTCTCGACGCGGCGGCTTCGAGCTGGCGTGAAGTACTCAAACGGGTCGCACTTCGGCTATTTGACGAGGCTGCACCGCTTGATCCCTCCACCGTGTCCTTCGATCCCAAGCGGATAGTCGAGGCACGACGAAACCTATTCTGGGTGCTCGATGGCCGGGGACCGATGGGCGGTCGGCTGTTCGAGGCTCTTCAGCTTCCCTCGCCCGAGCCGAAGGGAAAACAACGGCATCGGTCTGCACCGGCGGGGACTTCATGAAATCAATAGCTGTGCAATCACAAGACGCCACTAGGTGGTGGCGCGGCTTGCAGCCCTACTTCTCTAAGGGCCAGCGTAACCCTGGTGCCGATCGAGCGGCCCTCGCCCGCTTGCGACGGGCCGATCTGCTGTCCGCAATGCAAGATCCTGCAACCTTCGCGCTGTTCCATGCTCTCGGGCGGCAGCGTCCAAATGAGCTGCCTGAGGTCGCCTTGTGCGCTGCTGTGCTTGCCTGCATTGCTGGCGAACGGACCGCAGCTCCTCGTGAGCACCCGGCGCGGAGCTTGGGACCGCCATCGCTCGATCGAGCTGAGCAGGCTGCAATGAAACCGCTTCGGTTCCGTCGCCTGATCGAGGCCGAAGCTCCCGAGGACCGGCTAACTGCATTTCGACGAGCGGTCCAGCTTGCGGGTCAAAGGCTAAACCCCAACGAAGTGGCCGCTGCCTGCCTCGATTGGTCACAAGCTCGGCGGCAACGCTGGATTTTCGAGTACTACAACGCTGGCTTTGCGGCACCTGAGCCCGAGCCCGTATCGGAGGAAGCTACCGCATGAGCCATTTTCTCCAACTGCATCTCCTGACCTTCTATCCGCCCTCCAATCTCAATCGCGACGACACAGGGCGGCCGAAGACGGCGACGGTCGGTGGGGTGCCGCGACTGCGCATCAGCAGCCAGGCCCTGAAGCGCGCCTGGCGGACCTCGCCGATCTTCGCCGAGCGGCTGCACGAGCACCGCGGGCAGCGCACGCAGCGTTTTGGCGAGGACATCGAGCGCCATCTGCGCGAGCGCGGGGTTGCCGCCGAACGTGCCCTCCAAATCGCCCGCGAGATCGCCCAGCACTTCGGCAAGCTGAAGCCCGAGCGCGATCCGGCACCCGCCCGAACGGAGCAGCTTGCCTTCATTGCACCTGAGGAGCGAGCCGCTGCGCTGGCGCTTGCGGAGCGGATGGCTGCCGGTGAGGCGGTCGAGCCGAGCGTCGAGCAACTGCTTCGACATTCCGATACCGCTGCGGACATCGCCATGTTCGGGCGCATGCTAGCCGACAATCCCCAATACAATCGGGAGGCCGCCGTTCAGGTGGCGCACGCGATTACCACACATCGGGTGACGGTCGAGGATGACTACTACACCGCGATCGACGACCTGAAGACCTCGGATGAAGACGCCGGAGCTGGTTTCGTTGGCGAGCTCGGTTTCGGGTCAGGCATCTTCTACCTGTACGCCTGTGTCGATACCGAACTGCTGAGGCGCAACCTTGACGGCCAGCGAGCGCTCGCAGCCGACGCCTGCGCGGCCCTGGTCGAAGCGGCGGCTACTGTGAGCCCCAAGGGTAAGCAACCTTCATTCGCGGCACGCGCCCGGGCGCATTACGTGCTAGCCGAGTTTGGTACCGCACAGCCCCGCACTCTGGCAGGGGCGTTCGTCAAGCCAGTACAGGGTGACGATCTTGCCGTCGCTTCGGCTGAGCAGCTGGTGGACTGGCGTGCCAAGCTCGACCATGCCTACGGCCCGGCGGCTGAGGCTACGACAACAATAGATGTCGCAGCAGGACAAGGTACTCTCGCCGAAATCGTCGGGTTCTGTCGTGACGCGGCCGCTCATGCCTGAGTTCCTGACCTTCACCCTTACAGCCCCGCTGGCCGCTATGGGAGAGATCGCGGTCGGTGAGCGTCGGGGTAGTTGGGATCGGCCTGGACGGTCAGCCGTACTTGGACTGATCGCTGCATGCCTCGGCATTGACCGCGAGGATGAAGCGGCTCATGGGGCACTCGAAGCCGGGTACGGTCTCGCTCTGCGGGTCCAGAAATCCGGATCATTGCTGCCGGACTACCATACGGCACAAGTTCCGCCCACACGCCGGGGCCGACGTTTTGCGACCCGAGCTGAAGAACTGAGCGCTCCAGACCTCGAAACGATCCTGTCGCGCCGCGATTACCGGGTTGATGTCTCGGTGTTGGTGGCGTTGTGGAGCAGGCCGGGTGCGGCGTGGTCATTGCGGGAGATCGAACGGGCTCTCCTGACACCACGCTATGCACCCTACTTCGGCCGAAAGTCATGCCCCTTGATGCTGCCGATGGCGCCCTTGCAGATCGAGGCAGCCAATCCAGTCGCCGCTCTTGCGCAGCGTGCAACTGAGGGACCGGAGCCCGAGCGACACCTCCTGAGGGGACCATCGGCGGCCGTCACTACAATGACGGCATCCGAGGCGCGAGAGTTCGATCTGCCGATCCAGCGGATCGAAATGAGGCGCGACGCACTGGCTAGCCGTCGTCGTTGGCAATTCACGCTGCGCGAAGAAGCCATCTTGTCGGACGGCCCGTGAGCGCAACACACCCTACGCCGGTGCTCGCTCGTGCACGGTTGCGCCGCGACCGTCCGGCAGACGCGCTTGCTCGCATCCTGGTACCGGAAGAGGCCGGTGCCCGGATCGGGGCCGCTCACTCCCTGGTTTGGGCGCTGTTCGCGGACGGGCCGGATCGCCGCCGCGATTTCCTGTGGCGAGAAGTACGTCCGGGGGAGTTCTTGATCCTCGCCTCTCGAACGCCCGCCGATCCGCACGACCTGTTCGATCTCGAATACAAACCCTTTGCCCCGGTGCTCCGGCCTGGGCAGCGCCTCGGCTTCGATTTGCGAGCGAACCCGGTTGTCAGTGTGCATGAAACACCCGGTCAACGGGGTCGGCGTGCCGATGTCGTTATGCACGCGCTCCACGATCTCGGACCAGGTGAACGCGCATCGGCACGGGACGCCGCCGTCCGCGAGGCCGGGGCGGCCTGGCTCGCCCGAAAAGGGTCAACGGCTGGGTTCGGCATCGCAACCGAACGGCTCTACATCGACGGCTATGAGACGGTTCGTATTCCGAGGAACGGAGAGCGCGCCATCATCTTCTCGACCCTGACCTTCCAGGGTGTGCTGACGGTGGATGATCCTGAGCGGTTCGTCGCGAGTATTCTCAAGGGCTTTGGAGCGGCCAAGGCGTTCGGTTGCGGCCTGATGCTGATCCGGCGAGCGGCACCATGACGGCCGCCATGCGCGGGTTACCCCCGCCCCGTCCGATCCCGATCAAGGAGCGCGCCTCGATCCTGTTCCTCGAAAAGGGGCGTCTCGATGTGCTCGACGGCGCGTTCGTGCTGGTGGACGAGATCGGGGTGCGCGTACACATCCCTATTGGCGGCGTCGTATGCTTGATGCTGGAACCGGGCACTCGCGTATCGCATGCGGCTGTTGCGCTTGCTGCTCGCGCAGGCACGTTGCTGATATGGGTCGGTGAAGCGGGGGTGCGCCTTTATGCGGCGGGCCAACCAGGCGGTGCCCGTGCCGACCGGTTGCTGTATCAGGCACGGCTTGCTCTCGATGACGACGCCCGACTTCGTGTTGTGCGAAAAATGTATCAGTTGCGCTTTGGCGAGGAAGCGCCGACGCGCCGTTCGATTGATCAGTTGCGCGGGATCGAAGGCGCCCGCGTCCGCGAAATGTACAAGATGATGGCGTCACAACATGGGATCATGTGGCGGGGCCGAGATTACGACCCGAGCAACTGGGGCGGTGCTGATACGGTGAACCGTTGCCTGTCGGCTGCAACATCATCGTTGTACGGAATTACGGAAGCAGCGGTTCTTGCGGCGGGCTACGCGCCCGCGATCGGCTTTCTGCATACCGGCAAGCCTCAGAGCTTCGTCTACGACATCGCCGATCTGTTCAAGTTCGAGACGGTTGTCCCGGTCGCATTCCGCGTGGCGGGTGCCACCCAGGCGAACCGGCCGCTCGATGGCCGTCCGGTATCTGACCCGGTAAGTGAAGTGCGGCGCCGCTGCCGTGATGCTTTCCGGCAATCGCAAATCTTGGTGCGGCTGATCCCCAGCATCGAAGATGTGCTGGCGGCTGGCGGCCTGCCAATCCCAGAGGCGCCGCCCGAGGCGATGCCGGTCGCATTTGAGGATGCCGAGAAGCTGAGCGATGATGGTCATCGTGGTTGAGAACGCGCCTCCTCGCCTTCGCGGCCGCCTTGCCGTGTGGCTCTTGGAAGTACGTGCTGGCGTTTATATCGGCAATTACAGCCGTCGCGTGCGTGAGATGATCTGGGGTCAGGTCTGCGCCTACATCGAGGACGGCAATGCCGTGATAGCTTGGGCGGCACCGACCGATGCCGGTTTCCAATTCGACACCTGCGGGCTTAACCGCCGTGTTCCGACCGACCTCGACGGCTTGCGCCTCGTCAGGTTCGGTGCCGAAGCAGCACTGCCGAGCGTGCCTGGCCCGATGGCCTCGGGAGGCTCTCGCCGCGGGCGGTGAACAAACTGCCAACCTCGGTGCGCTGATTGACAAGTGAATTTGCGTGTGTTTTCCGCTGTTTCCGGGAAGAGGGCTCCCCGCACACTATCAGGCTCCGGGGGCGGACGAGTTGCTGATCGGGCTCCCCGCACACGCGGGGCTGAACCGGGCAGGACGACGACCTTCGGTTTTCCGGGGTTGGGCTCCCCGCACACGCGGGGCTGAACCGGTCTCTGGTTCCGCCGATGCGTCCCTCGCCCAGGGCTCCCCGCACACGCGGGGCTGAACCGCCCCGGTGACCGCGCAGCAATGGGTGACCGGGGGGCTCCCCGCACACGCGGGGCTGAACCGCTATCGGGCTTGTGCTCGACCACGAGTCTGCTGGGCTCCCCGCACACGCGGGGCTGAACCGAGGATGCCGCGTAGGAGCCAATCCTCATCCTCGGGCTCCCCGCACACGCGGGGCTGAACCGACGACCCGGCTGCTGCACGGCTTGCTCTCCAGGGGCTCCCCGCACACGCGGGGCTGAACCGCTTATCTGGCCTACTTAGACGGCCGGGTAAAGGGGCTCCCCGCACACGCGGGGCTGAACCGACAGCAGAGGTTCCCGAAGCGGCATAGTATAGGGGCTCCCCGCACACGCGGGGCTGAACCGTCTCAGATCGCCAAGAGCACCGACATGTGGGTGGGCTCCCCGCACACGCGGGGCTGAACCGGTGTAACCGCCATCGACAAACGACCCAGCGACGGGCTCCCCGCACACGCGGGGCTGAACCGAACCGATTACGCGGAATCACCCACCAGCGATTGGGCTCCCCGCACACGCGGGGCTGAACCGCCGTCGTAATCGAACGGGGCTTGCGATTCTCCGGGCTCCCCGCACACGCGGGGCTGAACCGATCTGCCGCACGATCTCGCCGTTGAGGCTCTCGGGCTCCCCGCACACGCGGGGCTGAACCGCTCCCGGATGACGAGAATGGCCCAGCAGCCGAGGGCTCCCCGCACACGCGGGGCTGAACCGGAGCGCCGTTATGACGGAGCGGCTCGGGAATAGGGCTCCCCGCACACGCGGGGCTGAACCGCCATCGCAAGGCTCATGGAGCAGCGGCGGCGCGGGCTCCCCGCACACGCGGGGCTGAACCGGTCTTCCTCGGGACGAACGCCGCGCAAAACGAGGGCTCCCCGCACACGCGGGGCTGAACCGTATTCGCGGGTCAAATTGGCCGATGACGGAACGGGCTCCCCGCACACGCGGGGCTGAACCGCCGATAGATGCCAGCAATGCCGAGCTAATGGGGGGCTCCCCGCACACGCGGGGCTGAACCGTCCCCCCGATACCTGATTAAAAAGCGACAAGGCGGGCTCCCCGCACACGCGGGGCTGAACCGTAAACGCTGACCGTTCCCGGGCCCATGATCGCGGGCTCCCCGCACACGCGGGGCTGAACCGACGACAAGGATGGGCTCCGCTTTACCGCAGGGGGGCTCCCCGCACACGCGGGGCTGAACCGGCTAGCAACCGCTGGGACGAGATCAGTGCCAAGGGCTCCCCGCACACGCGGGGCTGAACCGGAACGGGATCGAGCGGCAGCGGACAACGTCCAGGGCTCCCCGCACACGCGGGGCTGAACCGTGCCGATGCCGCCGCTGCCCGTCCCGAGAGCGGGGCTCCCCGCACACGCGGGGCTGAACCGATGCCAAAGCAGCACAGCGAAGCGATGAAAAAGGGCTCCCCGCACACGCGGGGCTGAACCGGCGACGTGGGGGGACACCATCAGGGCGACCGTGGGCTCCCCGCACACGCGGGGCTGAACCGGCGCGCTCACGTCGTATTGGGGTCGGGCCAGTAGGCTCCCCGCACACGCGGGGCTGAACCGTCTATGCTGTCGTGGTGGAAGTGGCGCGCGACGGGCTCCCCGCACACGCGGGGCTGAACCGTTGTAGTCGAATTTCGCGAGGTTAAGGAGCTGGGGCTCCCCGCACACGCGGGGCTGAACCGACATTGCCGTCCGGTCCCGTGGCAGGGATGCGGGGCTCCCCGCACACGCGGGGCTGAACCGCCGACGACAACTTGCAAGGCTTTGTCGCTGCTGTGGTCCCCGCACACGCGGGTACGAGCCGGGCCGGAGAACTTGGCTGAAGGTGAAGTGCCTCAACCGCGAGGAGTTCGTCGTCGTTGGCTGGAGCGATCCAGAGGGCGCCCGCCATCGTCTGGGGTCGTTGCTGCTCGGCTACTACACGCCAGACGGCGGGCTGATCTACGCGGGCCGTGCCGGGACGGGAATGCCGGACGCGGAGCTGGAGCGGCTGTGGCGGAAGCTGCAACCGCTCGCGGTGGACAGGATGCCACTCGCTGAAGCTCCTCCCCGTGGCAGTCGATTTGGATCGCCGCTGGTGTTGTCGCGGGTCCATTGGGTCCGACCGGAAATGGTGGTTGAGGTGAGCTACCTGACGTGGACAGAGGAGCGCCTGCTGCGCCAAGTCGTCTATCTGGGGGAGCGGGAGGACAAGTCAGCGGCGGAGGTACGGCGACACCCACCGCAAGGGGCAGCGTAACCAGCCCGCACCGGTCCCGTGCCGCGACGGCAGCGGAGAAGCCCCTGCTCCGGCCCACCGCGGTGTTGACACTCCGGCCCCGAGACGTGGCCGCTGGAGCGGCGCGTGCCCGAGAGCGCGGGAAGCCGTTTCGAGCACCCGCGGTAGCCCTCTGACTGAGTGCTCACGCACGGGGCTTATACAGGCACCGGCGACGACAGCAGGGCCGTGATCAGGGAGGTCTGCTTAGCGCCTGTTGTGGGGCTTCGGTCTGTTCCGGGCGCACCCCCTGCAGCGTGCCAACGGCTCGCATGATGCGCCGCCGAACGATCCGCCTCTCGTGGTCCCGATAGGCGATTTGCTGCAATAAGCTTGCGTTAATGGAATCGGCGATAAGAACGTGCCGGTTGTGCGAAACAGCAGGGCAAAGACGATGCGGTACTCTCCAATTTTGTGGGTGGTGGGAGTTCTAATGTTAGCGGGGTGTGCTGGCCGTTCTCCACAGCCTGTCGCGGTAATTCAGCCACAAGATCGCTTCCTGGATTGCCCGGCCATTCAGGCCGAAGTACTGGCGAACAACGCCAAGGTTCAGGAACTTGCTTCGGAGGGTGGGGGCAAGGTTGCGCAGAACGTCGCTGCGGGTGTTGCCGGGCTGTTCATCTGGCCCTTGTGGTTTGCGATGGATTTCCAGGGTACTAGCGACAAGGAAACCACTGCCCTCAACAGCAGGCAGCAATACCTCGCCGTCCTGGCCGAACAGCGGCAATGTGGATCGCAGCGACGGGCACCAATTGCGCGTATGAACCCTCATACGGCGGCTTGAAAACTCGACAGCATCTACGCCGATCTCCGGCTTCCGTGCCTGCGGATCAACAGCGCGCGTTGGCAAACGGGGGTCGGTAGGCATCGGGCAGGTCGGTCATCAGCAGGCTTCATGCTCAGGTCCATGCGTCGGGAGCACTGTGCTGATTGCAGTCGAACAACAGCCTTCGAGGCTTTAGCGGGATTTCGAAACTCGACCATCGAAGGAGGCCCCTGGAGGGGTTATGGTCGCGTATGGAACCAGCGTTTTTGGTCCGCGCGCCTCGGTGTCTGCGCTAACCACTGAGCGACGAAACTGGGCTGCCGGGGCGGCGTTCCCCGAACCATCCTCTAAACTGACGGTGGCCTCGGTGGCCGTGGCCCGATCAGCCAAATGATGATCGCGACCACACAAGGGCGATGACCAGCGCGATGCTGGTGTACAGGTCCATTGGCGCGACCAAAGCCGACGTCTGTTTAAGAACGCCGGGACGCCCTATCTCAGCGATAATCCGTTGAGGGATGAAACGATGACCGGCAGAACCCGCCTTCCAGGCGGCGAACCCCGCAAGGCTAGTCAGCGCCGTACCCGTCGAGGGGAACCACCACCGGCCCGCATAGCTCCACAATGGCGCTTTGGTGATCGCATCCAGTGGCAGAAGAAGGCGGAACGTTCCATCGCGAC
>Ga0185299_10000896_pt1 | contig 68575 bp, 66 predicted proteins | sample PaiPotPPA55metaG_FD_128002 | JGI IMG/M metagenome (GOLD analysis project Ga0185299, IMG submission 128002) | Iron sulfur acid spring bacterial and archeal communities from Banff, Canada, to study Microbial Dark Matter (Phase II) - Paint Pots PPA... ... | reverse complement strand
AAGACTTTTACGATCGGCTGCGGGACTCTTACGCAGAGCTTTTCTATCGGCAGGAAGTGCTGGGCGAGTATTTGGACGTCTTCGGCGGGAATGCATACTACGCATTTTCTGACCAGAATGTCGAGCCGTCCAAGTACAATCCGAACCTGCCGCTGTGCTGGGCATTGGATTTCAACGTTGATCCCATGTGCTCAGTGATCTGCCAAATGGAAGAATGGAAACGAACATCATGGGCGCGCTCACCGCATGAGACCAAGAAAGAATTGCGTGTGCTGGACGAGATCGTCCTCAGTAACAGCAACACGATGGAGGCAACCGAGGAGTTCATTCATCGGGCCAAGACTCTGGTGGGCAATTCATATCGGACCACAGTCAATATTTATGGTGACGCGAGCGGCAATAGCCACAGCTCAAAGTCCGGACGCACGGACTACGAGCTGATTCGCGAATCATTTCGGCGGCACTCGGAATTCAGTATCAACTTGCGGCACAATACCGCCAATCCTCTTGTCCGCGACCGGATCAACACGATGAATAACGCTCTGTGCAGTGCTTCCCAGGTACGCAGTATATTGGTTGATCCGAAGTGTCGCGAGCTGATAAAGGACCTTCGGCAAGTGCGGTGGAAACGTGACGCCGCCGGGAATCCCGTTGGCGATATAGATAAGTCCGATCCTCGGCGAACTCACGTGAGCGACGCGCTTTCTTATCTGGTCGCCAGCGAATTCGGACTCTACGGCCGAGCCGGTGAGATGCCGTACTCTCCCCGCTAGGGCCAATCGACAAGGCCGTCGTTAGTGCGTTCCCCGAGCTCGTCTTCTTCTATTCGCTCCTTTCTAGCCGCAACCGCCGGAGACATTCTGCGACTTGCTTTCTGGGCCCCCACAGAGCGTCCATGGAACTGTAGTTAACAGCTCCAGAGAAAGGACAGAAATGTGTGGACCCCAGTACAATTCGTGCAATCGAAGACCTGCGCCGTCTAAATGTGGCGGCCTTAAAGCTTAGGTACCGCCAGATCTTCGGCGAAGAATCGCGGTCATCCAACAAACAGTTTTTGTTCCGGCGCATCGCTTGGCAGCTCCAGGCCAAGTCTGAAGGCGATCTCAGCGAGCGCGCACGGCGTCGGGCTGCAGAAATCGCGGACGACGCGGATCTTCGCACGCGTGCGCCCAAGGGATTCTCGACCGGCGTCCCTCCGGCGGGCACTTCGAGATCGCTCGATCGTTCGCGTGCTCAGAGGGATTGGCGGTTGCCGGCTGTGGGCACGCTGCTCACGCGCCGCCTCGATGGGCGCGACATCATTGTCAAGGTGCTCGAAGATGGTTTTGAATATCAGTCTCGGCACTACCGTTCACTGAGCGCCATTGCCCGCGAGGTCACCGGGACTCGCTGGAACGGCCTTCTCTTCTTCGGTCTGTCGGAGCGGCGCAATGGATGACCGTTTCGACTCCCAGGGGCGAGCAGCAAGAAGCAGCGCGACCAGAATTCGGTGTGCGATTTACACGCGCAAGTCGACTGAAGAAGGCCTCGAACAGGAGTTCAACTCCCTCCAGGCCCAGCGCGAGGCGGCCGAAGCCTATATCAAAAGTCAAAAACATCTTGGCTGGACACTAATTCCTGATCACTATGATGATGGCGGATTCAGCGGGGGAAGTATGGAGCGTCCCGCCCTTCAGCAATTGCTCGACGACATCGAGGCCCGCCGCGTGGAGTGTGTAGTCGTATACAAAGTCGACCGGCTCAGCCGGTCGCTGCTTGATTTTGCCCGACTGATCGACCGTTTCGACCAACGATCGATCACTTTCGTTTCTGTCACCCAACAATTCAATACCACGACCTCGCTCGGTAGGCTGACGCTCAACATTCTGTTATCGTTTGCACAATTTGAGCGTGAGATCATCAGCGAGCGCACGCGTGACAAGATGTCGGCTGCCCGTCGCAAAGGCAAGTGGGTGGGAGGAACACCGGTACTCGGGTACGACGTGGACCCGCGAGGCGGCCGGTTGGTGGTAAACGAGAAGGAGGCTCGGCGCGTTCGCGATATCTTCAAGCTATACCAGGAGCATCGCTCGTTGACGCCTGCCGTCGCCGAACTCGCGCGCCGTGGGTGGACTACTAAATCGTGGAAGTCGAAGCGCGGCATCCGACGCAAAGGTCGATTGTTCACCAAGGCATCCTTGCGCCGATTCCTAACGAACGCAATCTATGTGGGAAAGGTTGAATACCGGGACACGATCTATGACGGTGAGCACGCAGCAATTGTCGATCTAGAACTGTGGGAAGCGGTCAACGCTGAGTTTCGCAAACGACAACGTCCTAAAACGGACTCGCTCCGCACCAAGCAGAAGGCACTTCTGACAGGTCTACTGTTTTGCAAAAGCTGTGAGCGACCGATGATTGCCACGTATGCAGCCAAGCGCGGACTTCGTTACCGGTATTACCTCTGCAAGGCCGCACAACGGAACGGCTGGAAATCTTGCCCAACTAAGTCCGTACCGTCAACGTTGATTGAAGATTCGGTAGTCGCTCAGCTCCGATCAAGACTGAGCGAGAACGATACTCGCGTTGCGCTGCAACTTCCAGATCCGACCTGGCAGGCGTTTCTTCAAGGTGATAGCGCGGGACTCGTGCAGGCGCTTATAGAGAAAATCCGATACGACGGAAGCACTGGTACCGTCGCCGTCACGCTACGAAGACTCGATGGACCAAGGAGCGAGGGTCAACTGTGACCTTTGAATTTAAGATCCCTACTCGCCGCGGTGGGGCGCTGCCACCGTTGCGGCCCGAGCCCGCCATTGAGCCGGTGGGCCGGCCGCCCCGACTCGCTCGCCTCGTGGCGCTCGCACACAGGCTCGAAGCATTGGTTCGCTCGGGAGAGGTAAAGGACTACATGGAGCTGGCGGAACTTGCGCATCTTTCACCGGCGCGGATCGCCCAGATTGTGATTCTGGCTCAGCTGGCACCCGAAATTCAGGAATACGTTCTGTTCCTATCTGCCGAACATGCTGGGCTGATAGCCGAGCGCGAGCTGCGGGAAATCGCCCGTGAGCCTCGCTGGGATCGCCAACGCGCATGCTTTGAAGAAATGATTCGACGCCACCATTGACTCGTTCGATCGCCCATTGGGTATACCAGTTCGCGCGCTGTTCTGAAATGGCGCGCCAGAGAAAGAACGAGCCGGGCTACAGAACCCGGCTCGAAAAAAAGAAGTGGGACCGTGACTAGCCGCGGATTGAGTACACGCGCTCGCCATTCCGCTGGAACGACTTCACGTGCAGGCCGAGCTTCTTGCCCAGCTGGCCGCTCAAGAAACCGCGTACGCTGTGAGCCTGCCAGCCGGTGGCCTTCATTAGCGACTTTAGGCTGGCACCGGAAGGCTGCTTCAGGAGTGCCAACATTCGCGCTGTTTTGGTATTCTTGCCGCCCGTGTGCCGCCGTGGCTTCGCCTTTGCAGCATTATCGGGTTTGGGCTTGATAGGCGCCCCGACGGGCTGCAGGCGCTGAATGGCCGTCCAGATTCGTGCGGCGGCTGTTTTGCGGTCCTTGAATTTCTAGACCGGCTTTACGCCAGTGAGGCTGTTCCAAATCTCGATCAGGCGATTAGCTGGCCAGCTTTCGGCCAAAGCCATCAACTGGTCGATAGAATGAAAACGCTCTACTCCGGCTTTCTGGCCAGCCTCCTCAGCGGAAGAAAATACGCTGATGTTGTCGTCGGAATCGATCGTGAAAGTTTTCATTGCGTCCCCTTCCGGTTTCCCGATTCTCGGGTGTCGAGAGCTTTCTTCGGTTGGGAAGGAGTCGGGGACACACGCTGCGGCTGCGGCTTCCGCTCGGGCTGTGGTGATCCGAGCCACAACAATGCGAATTCAACCGGCATTGCAAATTGGTGCATGACAGTGATCTACCTTTCTGAGCCTTTGGAAATGGCCACTTGGGCCGAATTGGCTCATGACATGGATCACTCCGCCGCGCGCCACAGTCAAGCAGATTCGGGGCATCTAATAAGGATGCGCCGCGCGCGTTAGGGGCTCCCCTCGAATTGCTCAGTAATTCGGCTCGATCTGCCGCTTTTTTGCGCCTGGGGTTGTGGCCCTCGGACTAGCCTCCCAGTCCAGTTGTTAACGGAAGCCTCGTAAGTTCGAGTCCTTACTGCGAAGCCAACCCGATGAGAAACTCTCACGTTTAACAGGCCGATGCTTGTTGTGAGCTGTGGGCTTTGAGTGACCGTGATGCCTGGTATCGGTTGCGCGCCTGATCAATGCTGAACATCATCGCCGTGACTATCGTTCGGTGCCGCCGCACCAGGGCCAATGGCTGCCGTTAGGTGGGACCGGCAAATAGACGAATGACTGAGGCGCCCGTATCCCGAAAGTTTCAGCGAGGGGCAGGGGACGGCGGTATTTACGGACACTGCCGATCTTGATCGCATGGCCAATTTCGCGGCCTCGAAAATAGTTCAGGAACCCGTCCCGGTCAATGCCCGCGTACCGGCTGGTGCGGCTCCATAAGTCCTCCACCGTGTCGGAAATGATGCCATTCACTTCAAACTCTCCGACCACGAGGGATGTCGGGCTGGTGATGTACACAACGACGACGTCAACGTCCTTGCGGAAAATGGCCCGACGGAATTCGAAACGTTTTTCGCCTCCGAAGATCGCGTCGGCATAGCGGGGTCTAATCGACAACAGCGCGCGGGTCGGCTTGTGCGAGTTCGAGGATTTTGCCGAACTGCTGGGCTGTAAGCGGCTCGAATCCCCTTGGGGCGGAGTTAACGTCGCTGATGACGCCATTATCGATAAGCTCCTTCATGTTCGGCCGCCGGGGAAATGAATAAGCATACAGAAAACCGACGATGAAGGGACGGCTTCCTCTCTTGAAGTTCCATTGGTCGCGAAGCTCCTTGTCTGTAAAAACGCTGCGCTTTCGGCACAGGCTGATGAAGTGGATTTCGTCGCTAATCTTCAGGTAGACGCCCTCGACGATGCCTAGCGTCGTGACGACGCTCTTGTGATATCCGCCGGTGCGGTAAAACACAATCGTGTCCCCGCGTCGCAGATTCCGGAAAACCGACCAGCTCACGTAAACCTTTCGGATCGCATTGCGGTGAGGGTGCTGCTCGACAAAATCCTTCGGTGATTCGGTCCTGAGAATCGAATCCGGAAGCAGGTTGGTGTGATACTCGGGGTAGATAGGGACGATAAAGGCGCGCGACGATTTGCTGACGTACGGGAAGGTCAGCTTGGGATCATCAGCATTGAACCGCCGGGTCATGTCCCGCACATAGACTGTTTCGGAGCCGTAGCTGTTTGCCTTCCGGCCGTGCTCGCTGAAGCCGAAGTCTTCGAGGATTTTGATGAGGCGCTGTTGTTCGATAGACCGCGGGAAGATGGTGACGTAGATTTCTTCCACCCTCTGCACGAGCGCATTGTCGAAAACGATCTTCAAAAACCGCTCACCGAGCTTGTAGCCGTTCAGCTCGACTTTGAACGTGCCGATTTTCAGTCGGCGCTTGGCCCTAAAAACGGGCTCGATGTCGCTGTAGTTTTCGGTCTTCTCTTCCACCTTCAGATAGAGGAAGGCGACGAGGTTGTTGCCTTCGAAACATACATAGGCTGTCTCGTCCGCCTTTCTGTTGAACCATTTGTCGAAGGCGTTCCCGCCGTAGTCCGCCCGGAAGCTGTCGAAGAACGCGGAGCGGAGATCGACGCTTCCAAAGACGGTCCTTCGCACTGCCAGCACCTTGTAATCGACCAGGTTCGGGTTCTCCGCTAAGACCTTTTCCAGGAAGGCGTCGATCGTGAATGCGCGGTCGGCGATACTGAGGGCAAAAGCCTTGGCGTGGAGGCCGCGGTCCTCGGTAATGAGAAGGTCCACGCGGCCGACGGACAGCTCGTTCACGAGGAGTGTGTCGTTGCGATCATTGACTGTCTTGTCGGTGGCGGCGACTTTTTCAACGGCGTCAGAAAGCGGCGCGTTTGTCTTCAGTACGTGATAGGACTGAAGCTTCGCTTCGAAAGTTTTTCGCACGCGCGGGTCCTGATGCTTTGCGACTTCTTCCAAGCTAGCCGGGTGGACGCATTTGTCGTACTTGAGTTTGTCCAACCAGAAAAACAGCTTGCCGATGTCGCTGCGGACCACCGTTGCGGCTTCCCGGTGGATCAAAACATTGGTGTCCAGAAGCACCCGCATATTCGGCCTCGCACACTGACGCTGTTTGACAGTTCGTTCCACTATAAAACAAAAACGATGGTTCATGTTTTAATGGGCAGTCCTTGGAAGGCTGAACGGTTCGGTCGCCGGCTTTACCAGGCCCACTGCACGCACGACGTCCATGTGCCGGTTTCGCTCCCGAACCCGAGTCGAACTTGCGACCCGCGCGGGTTAACAAATCTCCCATTCAAAATACTTTTTCGAGGCGTCAAACATTGGAACCGTGACCTGTTCGCCCTCTGGCTGTTAACCAGATTCAGACTTCATTCTGGGGGGGCCAAACCTTGTCAGAACCTCTCGCGGTTAACACGAAGATCAAGGCGCGGATCCAAAAAGTCTTCTGTTTGCTGTCACTTCTGAAAACCACGGGCCTTTCGAAGCATCCGCTGTTAACCGAAGGGTCGTAAGTTCGAGTCCTAACCAGCGAGCCAAACCGACGAGAAACTCTCACGTTTAACAAGCGCACCTACAATGCAGCCTTCTCGTCAGACTTCGATTAACACTCTGCATTGATAATAGTGCAGATAATCCCTTGCAATGAATTGTTTAGGCAGCTAACGGTTGGCGCCCACCTGGACGATTCGGGCCATAGTTGCCCTCAGGGTTGACTCGACGGAGGAGGGTGGATGAAATAACGGGGTATTGGTGTACGGGAGGAGCGGCTGAGGCTCCTCCCCAATTGCTACGCAAGGATTGGAAGACTACCAATTGAATTTGGCAGTGATCTGGAGGACGCGGGGGCTGCTGCTGAAGGTGTTGGTAGGGTTGTTGAACAGGGGATTGCTGACCGTTACGTAAGCTTGCACATTACCTAGAAAATTATTCAGCGTGTTCGCGTTGTTGATCGATCCACCCGGCAGGAACTGCGGGTGGTTCAAGAGATTGAATGCTTGTCCGGCCAGATCGACTTTAAATCGCTCCCGCAGCGTGAAATGCTTGATGAGGGAGAAGTCGATGTTGTCAATCGGACGGCTGGGCTCCGTATTTCGACCGGCATTGGCAAACGCGCCAAGCCCCGCCTGGACGTAGCGGGCGTTGGGGTTCTTAGCGACATATGCCACGATATTGGGTTACCGTCAAGAAGTAGGAAACAAGATACCCGACGCATGACGTTCGGCAGAACGGTGCCGGTGGAACTCAACCCGACCACGGTGCTGGCCGTGCCCGCCAGGCCGGCTGTGTTGATGATGGTGCGATCCGGAGCCGCGTCACCGTTGAGGTTCGAGTCCACACCGCTCTGTGGAGTAAACAGCTCGGGGGATTCGTAAGTGTAGATGGGTGCAAACTCCCAGTTGCCGACCAGATTCTTCATCATCCAGTTGGTGCGGTCCTTGAACCACGGGGCATCATAGAGCAAACTGAGCGTAAAGCGCTGGCGGCGATCGAGAGCGGAGGAGGCCTTTTCATTGCCCATGTTGAAGAAGTCCTCAGCGCGGCGTGGAGTAAGAAACGTACTCGCGACTTCAGCCGTGCTGTTATCGATGAGATGGCTCCAGGTATACGCGGCTTGATACTGGAGGCCCTTGGCAAGTCGCTTTTTGAGGTTCACCGTCAGGGCGTTGTAATCGGAATAGCCTTGCGGGGTAAACGAAGTGATGGGCGCCGTGAAGCCCGCGTTAGCGTAGAGCGGAGCTTGATCGCCGATGGCGCGGAGTTGGCCGAGGTTGAGAGATAGGGCTGACAGCGTCTCCGCGGACGGCGTGGACAAAAACGTCGGAAGGTTCTGCGTAGCCGTGACTGGAGACTGGCGGTTGAGTTGCTGCTGCGTGATCAGATGCACGCCCTTCGTTCCCAGGTAGCCGACGTCGAGCGTGTAGCCTTTTGCGAAGACGTGTTGGACGCTCAGGTTATAGTTGATCGAGTAAGGAAGCTTCTGATCGGGTATGTAAGCAGACGTCGCGGCCCTCAATGCCGCCGGAGTACTTCCGTTTAGGCCAAATGCCTGGTTGATCCCACCGTTGGCGAGGAACCCTGGATTGTTGTTGGCATGCGTGAGGTCCACCGTATTGCTGAACTGCGGCGGGACTGAGAGAATTCCGATGTTGTCGAAGAACACATCGTAAGCCATGCTGAAGCCTCCGCGGACGACAGTGTTGCCGTCCTTGAAGGGTGTGTACGCGAAACCGACGCGCGGCGCGAAGCCAAACGGATCGGCGGTGGGGCTTTTGAAATTCAAGATGCCCGGCACACTTGCAGCTGCGTTTAGACTTTGCGCCTGTTCCCCGACCGGGACGGTTGTATATTCATAACGCACTCCCAGGTTCAACGTCAGATTTTGCCGAATGCGCCAAGTATCCTGGGCGTAGCTGTACGTCGCGAGCTGGTTCCCGTAGTATGTCCGGCCACCGATATTACGCTGCGCGATGAAGTCGGGCGTGATGTCTTGCAGGAAGAGAGCCGCGTCGGTATATTCGTAATCGCCGCGCGAGCGTTGTGTGAAAAACTGAGGCGAAATGTAGTCTCGAAACTCGGTGCCGAACTTGAACGTGTGGCTTCCTCGAACCCAGGTCAGATTTTCGGTTCCGGAGTAAACGTTATTCACCGTAGTCTGCGGAAAATTCGGATTGGGTCCCAACTGCAGGTTTAAGTTAACGAAACTCAAGTTCGGGAACTGATCGAGACCGGGGAAGGTCTGATTGCCAACGGGCTGGCTCTGATTAAACCGCTCATAACCCAAGCGGAACTCGTTCGTAAGTATCGGACTGAAGGTGTGATACTCGGCCACCGTCAGCGTATCCGAGCGCGTTGGTACCGTGGTATAGAAAGCGGGAAGATCGGCTCCGGTGTTGATCGCATCAAGCCGGTTGTAGATAAACCTTGCGCGTAGCTGATCCTTGTCTGAAATATTGTAATCGATGCTCTGGACGCCAAAATAGGAGTTGGTAAAGTTCGGAGCTGCGAGCGGAATGATTCCGGTCGGGACGCTCACGCCGCCGACGTTTAACGACGGCGCTCCGGGAGTGACCGTGGGAGCCACTGCATACTGCCGCAGAATACCGAGGTTGGTTGGGCTGATACCCGGAGCACCTGCAAGCGTGGCGTACCCAGCCGAAGTCGGCGCAAAAACAGGTGCGCCCGCGTTGGCGGACTGGCCCAGTGGATTATATTCGAAGCTCGAAAAGAAAAACAACTTATTCTTCATGATCGGGCCGCCGAAGTTGCCGCCCAAATGATTACGGTCAAATCGCGGGTTGGTGAGAATACCTTGCGTCTTGAAGGTCTGATCTTCCGCATTGAAGTTGCGGTTTTCGACGTACTCGTACAGCTCGCCGTGAAACTGGTTGGAGCCGCTTTTAACGATCGTGTTGAATTGTCCGCCAGACGAGTGGCCGAACTCGGCTTGAAACTGGTTCTGAAGCAGGGTGAATTCCGCGACCGATTCACTTGGCACAGCAGTATTCGGACCGGTGACGTCTTTGCGGTTGTTGTCCACGCCTTCGACTGTGAAATTGTTGTTGCGTGGGCGCTGACCGCCGATGGACGGCCCTGTGCCGACGCCAATGCCACCCCCGCTCGCTACGCCCGCTTGCAACAGCGACATATTGATCACGCCGACACCGATTGTATTGGTAGGGAAGTCGGCGATTTGCTTGCCTTGGTAGCTGGTCTGAATCTGCGCCGTGGTGGTATCTATGACGGTACCCGCCACCACGTCCACAGAACTGGACACGGAGCCGACGCTCAGAGAGACATTCACCGTCGCCGTCTGGTTGAGCTGCACTGGAACGCTTCTCAATGTGAACGTGCTGAAGCCTGATGCCGATGCTGAGACAGAGTAGTCGCCGGGCAGAAGATTCGTAAGACGATACAGGCCGCTGGAACTGGTGGTCGCCGACGATTTGACTCCAGTCGCGGAATTTGTGGCCGTCACAGTAACGCTCGGCACGATCGCGCCTGACGCGTCCGTGACGGTTCCAACCAGGTCGCCGCTGATGGCCTGGGCTTGGAGATTTGTGGATGAAAGCGTGATTCCCATACAAATCAAGAGAAGCGCGCAGAGTGTTTGAAACGAATTAGATAATCGATGCATAGCGAGTGAACCCTTCTGTCTGGTCCAGACCGCGCGCTCGTGCCCACTATTCCGCTCGAATCGTAAACAAATCGTAAACGACCGGCCCGGTCCCGGAAGGCCATCATCGCTGCATGACAAAAGTGAAGGTCGCGGGAATATTTCGCGGAGTTGGGAAGTCCACCAGAATTAACGGAGGTCATTCCATGACACGCAAGACCGCACTTCTCACCTCAAGCATCGTATTCGGCTGTTCGATCACGATAGGTATGCTGGCTCAGCAAGCGGCAACCGAAGCCCCAGCCGGGTTTAGTACGCCAACCGTCACCCAAAATCCGGGTTCTCAAAGCACCAGCAATGGAATACCGGAACCGGCGGGAGATACCTTTGCCGCGGACCAAGCACAATTTGAGAAAGTTCACGATCCATCCACCGGACTTGGCCCACTGTTTAATGCAGCGTCCTGCGCTCAATGCCATCAGAACGGCGTAACGGGCGCCGCCAGCCAGATTACTGAGCTGCGCGTAGGTCACTTGGATGCGAACGGAAACTTTGTGAATCCGACGGTGCCGATCAATGGCGGTGAGGTGAACATCACTGGACGGTCGATCGTAAATGATCGCGCGATCTGCGACATCGCCCAGAAGCATGTCCCGGACACAGAGACAATCCAAGGCCGCCGCGCCGTGCTCAACACCTTGGGCGATGGCTTCGTCGAGGCTGTGCCCGATACAACCTTTGAGACCATCGCGGTCAATCAAGCGAATCAGACTGGCGGGCGCATTCAGGGTGAAGCGATTCGAATTCCGATCCTGGAAGCGCCTGGGCAGACGGCCGTTGGAAAATTTGGCTGGAAAGATCAGCAGCCGACTGTTCTCTCTTTTGTGGCGGACGCATACTTGAACGAAATGGGAGTGACGAGCCGGCTGCGCCCGAAGGACGTGACTTCAGTCTGTAAAGTTACCAGCGATCCCGAGGACATTCCCGATAGCCTCGGCTTGATGGACATCGATCATTTTGCGCAGTTCATCCGGGGGACCATGGCGCCGCCGCGCGACGTGGCTCTTGCACAAACACAGGATGCACAGATCGGCGCCCAACTCTTTCAAGACATCGGATGCAGCACCTGTCATGTGACCACGATGGTAACCGCGGCTCCGGGAACGGTGATCAATGGCGGAACCTACACGGTTTCCGCGGCTCTGGGCAACAAGATCATCCACCCCTACGGCGACTTCCTGTTGCATGACATTGGGACCGGTGATGGCATCGTGCAGGCCGGACCGGCGGACACTGCCAACAAGCTTCGCACCGTACCGCTGTGGGGCTTGCATATCAGGTCGCGATTTATGCACGACCTGGCTTCTCTAACGCTGCAGGATGCGATCAATCGTCATAAGCACGAAGCTAAACATGTCACGCATGCATTCAAGCAGCTGGACGAAACATCGCAGCAACAACTAATCACGTTCTTGAAGTCGCTCTAACGGGATCGCGTCGTCATCGAGCACATTGGCTCACTTTCGACTGCCCCAAAACCACGCGACTTGGGTCCGAAGTCCGATATGCGGAGTTCCCTGATTCAGGCCCAGCGATAAGCCGCCTTTGAGCTCAAAGTGCCGTCCAACGGGAACAATTAGTTCTGGTTGCCCCACCAGTTGGGTTCTACCTGTGATGGTATTGCTGCTTCCGACAAGCTCGAAGGCGGGCAGAAGATGGTTTGTCGCCACCCAAACAACAGCGTTGGAGTATTCGAGGAAGGCCGATTGTCGCGCTGTGCCGCCAACCGAGCCGTCGAACATGATATTCGAATGCGTTACGATCCGGGACGTCGGACGCCAATCCAGGAGGACGCCGCCCATCACCTGGGTTGCGTTTCCAACCAGCCGGGTGTCGCCGGTAGGCGCTTCGACGATCGTTTGAACGGAGATCGCATATCTTCGCTCAGCGCCGCCAGCCAATAGGCACCGTGCCCCGATCGCGATTTGGCCGCCGCCGACAACGGTGGGTCCTCCTGGCAGTGACGTAACACGAAGAAGGGGAAAGCGCGCTAGAAATTCCAGCCCCTTGAGCACGCCTGTTTCCAGAGTAGCTTCTGGAATCACCTGCGAACCACCTTCGGATCGCCCGAGCCCGCCGGCATACTCGAGCTTCACAGATCCCGCCCCCAGCGCGAATGGGATAGCCGATTTGGTCAAGATCGGCTCTGCGATTTGAGCGCTGATGGGCAGGCACGTAATCGCCGAGCCCACGAGCAGATACCCGATCATATGCCGCTGAGAAAGCACCTAGGATGCGATACCAACGACGGTGTTCGAATATTCCAGGTGGAATATCTTCAGGCCTGGCCGGTATTAGCTAGTGAAGAGTGGAATCTAGAGAGGAGTGCCCGATGCGCTTATTCGTTTCTGCCTTGGCTTTTGGAGTTCTCGCAGGAAGTTCTCTGTACGCTCAGTATATGATTTCCGCTCATTCTGGAGTGGTCCATTACGTTGAAGGTAAGGCTTATCTCAACGACACGCTCGTGGAGCCCAAGTTCGGCAAGTTTCCGGAGATCAAGGAGAACCAGGAGCTCCGGACCGGGGAAGGGCGCGCTGAAGTCCTGCTAACGCCCGGCGTATTTCTTCGCATGAGCGAGAACAGCTCGATTCGCATGTTGTCGACTCGACTGACGGACACTCGCGTCGAAATCCTCACCGGTTCTGCGATGGTGGAGTGCGACGACTCGCCCAAGGACAACGCGGTCATGCTGCTTTATAAGGGAACCTCAATGCTTCTGGTAAAGCACGGTCTGTACCGGCTCGATGTGAATCAGACACGCTTTCAGGTTTATGATGGCGAGTCGATTGTGAAAAGCGAGACTGGCCCGCTCACGTTGAAGAGCGGAAAACGTACTACGTTAGCCGGCGTTTTGACTGCAGAGAGCTTTGACAGGCGACAAGGCGATGAGCTGTATATCTGGAGTAGTCAGCGGTCGTCTTATTTGGCGAAAGCCAACGTGGCCTCCGCCATGGCGCTGCGCGATAGCGGTAGCTATAGCGGCGCTCCATCGGGCAACTGGTCATGGAACCCGATGTTTGGAATGTTTGCGTTCGTTCCGTCAAGTGGAACACTTTATAGCTCCTTTGGCGGAAGTTTCTGGAGTCCTTACACGGTCGGGGACTACAACAGTGGTTACTACTACGGTGGCGGTCGAAGTTCGTATAGCAAAGGCACCTCGTCTTTTACGCCCTCGGGTAGCCAGGTAGGTTACGCGAATGGTGCCGGCCGCGCATCAGGCGGCGGGTATTCTGCGCCTTCCGCTGGTGGCATTGGCAGTGGTGTTCACACTGGCGGAGGTGGAGTTGGCAGAGGGGCAGGCGCTGGACGAGGGCGGTAAAGCAACGCTTCAAGAGGTGGGTTACATAGGAGTCCGTCCATGAAATGCTTGTCGTCGACCAATTTGAGTCTATTGGTTATTCTCGCTACGGCCGCATCAAACGGGATCTGCGGCAATGACCCGAAGAAAGACCCCGACCAGATCGGGAGTCGGGATGTCAGTGGGAAAGTGAATTTCTACTCGCTCGAAAAAGAGATTGCCCTGGGAAAACAACTGGCGCAGGAGGTAGAACAACAAGCCAAGATTATTAATGATCCAGTGATCGCCGAGTACGTGAACCGCGTCGGCCAGAATCTGGTGCGAAATTCTGACGCCAAGGTGCCGTTCACCATCAAAGTAATCGATAGCGACGTAGTGAACGCGTTCGCGCTGCCCGGCGGTTTCTTCTTCGTGAATTCCGGCCTGATCCTGAACGCTGACAATGAGGCAGAACTGGCCGGTGTGATGGCACACGAGATCGCGCATGTGGCGGCACGGCACGGGACGCGCCAGGCCACTAGAGGCGAAATCGTCAATCTTGCGACGATTCCCCTGATCTTCATGGGCGGCGGCTGGACCACCTATGGCATCTACCAGGCCGCGAGCGTGTTGGTGCCGATCGGGCTTTTAAAGTTCTCGCGGGGATTCGAATCCGAAGCAGACTTTCTGGGCCTGGAATACATGTACAAGACCGGTTACGATCCTACCGCGTTCGTGGATTTCTTCGAGAAGATCGAAACGCTGGAGAAGCGTAAGCCAGGGACAATGGCCAAGGTGTTTTCAACCCATCCTATGACCGACGATCGGGTCCGTGCCGCTCAGAAAAACATTCAGGACTATTTGAAGGCCAAGCCTGAGTATGTTGTTACGACCTCGGAGTTCAACGACGTGAAGAACCGGTTGTTGGCGATGCACAACCACGTGAAGATCGAAAGCAATGATACGAACAAGCCGCAGCTTCGCAGGACTCCCGGATCGGGCACTGGTCCGGTGGATGCCGATGAGAACGGCAAGACGCCGAAGAGCGATGAGGACGAACGGCCGAGCCTAAAATGGCGGCCTTCCAACTAGCTCTCGCCAACCGGTCTCGGCTTATCGATTCAGGCCAATGCGGTGCAAGAGGTCTTGGAACCGCGGGTCGGACCGCAGAGGGTCAAAGGCCGGCCGCATGAGAACCCAGGGACTAAAACGGTCCTCAAACGCTTTTTCAAGCCACGACATCGCCTGATCCTTCTGGTCCAGCCCTACGTAAACCAGGGCAATCTCGGGAGCATTTGAGAAGCCATTTCGCGATCGGTTCTTGAGATCGGTCAGTATCTTTACCGCCTCGTTTCGCCTGCCCGAAGCGGCGTAAGCGAAAGCAAGATTGGCTGTGAATGCCGTACTGCCTTCTGACAACTCGACCGCTCTTTGAAGTTCCGCGATGGCTTCTTGGTACATGTGCTTCTGCACCAACGCCTGGCCCAGTACATAGTGTGCGGGGGCAAAAAAAGAGTCCATGTTGATTGTCTTTCGGGCTTGTTCCGTCGCTTCGTCATAGCGATGCGCGATGAGTAGTTCTTCCGCCAAATCGGAGCTGATGATGAGAGAGAGCGGATCCAGGCTCGCTGCCTTCTTTACTTCAGCGACAGCCTCGGCATTTCGCCCCAACGAGGCCAAATGCCAGCCGTACCACTCGTAACCGGTGGCATAGCCGGGGTTAAGCTTGATTCCTTGCGTGAACTCCCTGCCTGCAGATGCAAAATCCCAATCGAAGCCATCCAGACAAAACGCAAGTGAGATGTGAGCTTCGCCGAGGGTGCCGTCTAGCGCAATTGCCCTGATCGCCGCCGCCTTCGCTTTGGGGAAGGCTTCCTTGGGAGCCAGAACACCATACTTCCAATCTCCCGCCAGGGCATAAGCGTCGGTGAGCCCCGCATACGCCTGAGCGTAGTTCGAATCCTTTTCAATGGCCTGATTGAAATAATCTATGGCCTTTTTCATGCCGTCGGCAGTTCGTTTATTCCAAAAGTATCGTCCCTTGAGATAGGCCTCATAGGCGTCCGGATTCACGGCCTTCACGCTCTTCAGTACGTCCCGTTCGTGTGAAGTTAGCTCGATGTGGATCTCCTCAGCAATAGCGCGGGCGACCTGTCTTTGCAGCGTCAACGTCTGACGCACGTCGCCCTCATAGCTCTGGGCCCACAAGTGCTTGTCGGCCGGCGCCTCGATCAATTGCGCGGTGATTCGAACCTGATTACCAGAACGCAGAACAGTGCCTTCTACCACTGTGGCTACGTTCAACTCCCGCGCGATTTGCGGTAAGGGCTTGCGCGCGCCTTTGTAGGTCATCACTGAGGTGCGTGAGATCACACGCAATCCGCTGATCTGTCCCAGCTCCGTGATCAACTCATCAGTCATTCCGTCGGAGAAATAGTCCTGTGACGGATCCCCCGAGAGGTTTTCCAACGGAAGAACTGCTAGTGATCGAATTGCCGGTGACTGGCTAGTCTTCGGGCGAAACATCCAGGCCAGAAAGATTGCCAAAACCAGGAGCAGAGCGAAGACAGATTTCTTGTGAGCGAGCAGCCAGTGCACGGGCTCGTGCGTATGATCGTCTTCTGAGTAGGGAGGTTCGTCGGATGCAGAGACCGGACTACCAGGAGCAACTTCGGCGAAAGACGGCGTGCCTTCTTCTGGTTTAACGGACTCGACTGGAGCGAGAAATCGATAACCGCGCCGCGGTAGAGTCTCCACAAATCGAGGATTCTCAGCGGAGTCGTTCAGAGCACGGCGGAGCCTTTTCACCGCCGCGTTAAGGCCATGTTCAAAATTCACATAGGTATCAGCAGGCCAGAGTCTCTCACGAAGCTCGTCGCGCGTAACCAATTCACCAGAGCGTTCAAGAAGGCAGATCAGAATTTCAACCGGCTGCCCCTCCAGCCGGACTTTACGGCCTTGCTTCCAAAGCTCCCCAGAACGCAAGTCAAGCTCGAAGAGCCCGAATCGCAACGTACGGGGAGTTGGCACCGCTGGTAACATCGTGCTTCAAACCGGATTCCCCGAGTTTAGCATCGACGCCGGAGCGGCGGATTGAAGGCAGTCGTGAATTTCGCGGCGTTAAGGCAAACGCGTAGCGTTGTTGGGTCTGGTGTAGGCGGGAGCCGTGCGAGAGATCTGCTTCTGCAGGAGCCTTCGGGCGCGCAACATGCGAGACTTCACACATTGTTCGGTGACGCCAAGATGCGCGGCCGTGTCAGCCGTGCTCGCTTCCGCCAGTTCTCGAACCGTAAAGACAACCCGGTACGGTTCGGGAAGCGTATCCATGGCCGCTATCAGGATCTCTCGCAACTCCTGCTGGATGGCCTGTTGCTCTGGGTTGCGAGCAACGGCCGCGAACTCTTTCTGCCGCCCTACCCGAGCTTCAGGTAGAGGTTCCAAGGGTTGGAAGACCCGCCGGCGCCTGAGGTGCCCATATGCCTCGTTGATCATCACGCGGCTCAGCCACGTGAGGAAGCTGGAGCGGCCCTCGAACTGGTTCAAGTGGCTCAGGGCGCAAAAGTGGGCTTCCTGCATGACGTCCTCCACCTCGTCGTGAGTTGCAAGAATCGACCGCAGGAGCTTGTGTAGGCGCTTGTTGTGGCGGCGAACGAGAATGGCATAGCATTCGGTTTCGCCTAACAGGACTCGAGCAACGACCTCTTTGTCCGAGAGGGTAGACTCGGATAGTGCAGCTACGGTAAGAGTCGAATCACTTCGATGCGGCGGCATCACGTAAATCATCTTTTTGTCCATTCGAGGGATTTAGTAATACCTGTTGAAGCTGTTGTCGGCCCCGGCTGAGACGCGACATCACAGTTCCAATCGGAATTCGTGCTATGCTCGCGATCTCCCTGTACGACAATTCTTCGAGTTCACGGAGCACTAACACTTCGCGGAGTTCCAAAGGCAATTCGGCCAGCGCATCCCGCAACAAGCCGGCTCGCTCCTTTTGAAGTAGCGAGGTCTCTGGGTCAAGCGTGACCTGCCCTGTGTGGTGAAGGTCCTCGTCGAAGGGGGTCGTCCGTTCGCGAACGCCCTTCTGTCGTGCGGAATCGTAACAGCGATTCCGTACGATGGTCAGTAGCCAGGCCCGGCCTTCGCCCCCCTGAAAGCCTCCAAAGTGGCGGATGGCCCGTAAGTAGGCGTCCTGCACGATGTCTTCTGCATCGTGCTCGTTTCGCGTCAACCACCTGGCGAGATTATAGGCCGAGTCCAAATGGTTTAGGAGTTGCAGCATGGGCTATTTCCAGATCTTGAAACAGAAGGCATTGTTCGATCTCCGGATGCCATTGTGCGGCATAAGCACGAGTGCTTCAATGCAAAGAGGCTGGAACGCCAAGCCTATCGATGTGACATCATAAATTGCTGATTAGAAGTAAGTTTTGGCTCGGTATGACATGTGGCGCAGGCTTGGCCGACGCTGCTAAGCATCTAACCGGACCTCCCCGGTCGCCCGCGCGACGCAGGTGAGAACATATCCTTGCGCTTTCAAAGCAGGATCGAGGCCATCTTCGTGATCCATTTGAATCTCGCCTTGGAGCAGCCGCGCCGCGCAGGTTCCACACTGACCTTGCCGGCAACTATATGGGATTTCAATCCCGTTTGCCTCTGCTACTTCCAGCAGCGATTGGCCCGCGTAAAGAGCGGCTCTTTTGTTTGACTTGGAAAATTCGATGGAGCCAGTCGGTTCCTCAGCGTCGACCGCCACGCTTGGGCTTAAGGTTTTGCCGCCGAAGCGCTCCTGGAGAATCCTCCGCGTGTCGACGCCAAGCGATATCAGCAAACCCTTCACGTGATCCATAAACCCTTCCGGGCCGCACAGGAAACATGTAAGGTTGCTAATATCACGCAGGCGCTCGATAACGAGCTCACGACCAAGACGACCAGTCGGGCCCGTCCAACCGGCTTCTGGTTTCGTGACAACAATAATCAGTTGAAAGTTAGGCAGACGCTGTTTTAGAAGCTCCAACTCACGCTCGAAAATAATGTCGCTCGGTGCACGGACACTGTAGAAAAGAGTTGCTTTTGTGTCGAGGCAAAGGTCATCGATATAGCGGAGTATTGAGATGAGGGGAGTGATTCCGCTGCCGCCGGCGAAGAGAGCGATTTCCTTGTGCTCGTTTTCCTGAAAGCAGAAACGTCCAAGCGGCCCGCGTGCCTCGACGGTCAGCCCGACGCCCGCGCGCTCATTGAGAAAACTGGAAACGCGGCCATCGGTTTGTTTCTTGACCGCGATCTCGACAAAGCCTGTTTGAGTCGGGGATGACGAAATGGAATAAGATCGCGATAACTTCTGGCCGTCAAGAAGCCAATCGAATGTGAAAAATTGCCCCGGTCTACCTCGAAGCCCCTGGGCGCTGTTTATACGAAATCGAAGACTTACGGAATCGTGCGTTTGTTTTTCAGTTCGCACCAGTTGTAGAACAAGAGGTTTTCTGGAGACTGGCACAGGTATATTGCGTGCTTGCTCTATCGTCGCGGAAGGTAACTTGCCCGTCACTGCCTTCGCCGGTGAGGGGCGGCCCCAGACCATCAATCCGAAAACTGTGGCGATCAGCACGCCGACGCCGATCATAGGAAGGTTGGATAGGGCTGCTTTCTCAACCGCCGTTCCTTTATTAGCGGCCTGCTGGCCAACTTGGGCGGTGTCCTGACCGCTTAGGGAACGTGCTTGCACTGCGCCCGGAGTTTGCGTCATCGAGAGAAACTTGATGATTCGTTCCGCTTCCCCCGGCTTGAAAAATCCCTCAGTACCCTTTGCATAACCGGCCATGCGAGTGACCGTCGCGTTCCACTCGGCCGGGGTCTTGACGGATTGGTAAGCGCGATCCAGTGCGTGGCAGCGATTGCAATGCGTATCGACGAGGCCTCCTCCGACCGCCAGTACGCCCTGGGTGTTGGAACTATCGATTGAGTTTTCGGAAACCAGGTACGACAGAATAGTTCTCGCATCGGCTTCCGATATTCCCGAACCCGGCAAAGCGCGCATGCGGTTGATGGTCGCTAGCCAGCCTCGAGCATCCTTGCGCGCGCCTGCGATCCGTTCCAGGTTGTGGCAACGCGAGCAGCGTCTTTCCATTAATGACTCAGAGGCGCTCAAGTCGATTCTAGCCGCGCCCATTTCAACAGCGTCCAGAGAAATGTTTTTTATGGTCGCCCTTCGAAGCAGGTAAGGTCCCGCCGTGGAGGCGATCAAGACAAATCCAAGCGTGAAGATTGTAACGCCCAGCGGAACCAGAACCGCTGTATAGCTCTTGTAATAGCGGGCAACCAGAACCTTAATTAGAAACAAGGGCGCCAGGACCATGGCGATCAGAATGTGTAGCATCGAGCGCAGGGACAGTTCGTCGGACACATCCTTGAGTCTCAACAGCATCAGCCATGTCATGAAGCAAAACAGAGCAATGAAAAGGTAGCCGGCGATGCGATGCGCTTGGATGCGGCGGTTCCGGGTCACCTGATCCTGTGAGTGCCGGGAAGCTTCAAAGATCAGCCACAGAGCCGCAACGCCGATCAGAATAAAGGCGAGGCCCAAGGCTGCGCTGAGGGGAGTCGATAACATCGTGCGCCTCGCTAACTGCTACCTACCGTGATCATCGATGGTCTTCCGCACTAAGCCGTTTCACCATCGTCACTGTGGTGCCCTTGGCACGGCTCCGTTGGACATGAAACTCGTCCATGAACGCGCGCGCCAGATAGACGCCGCGGCCGGAGCTCTCGAGTAGCGCCCCGGGCGAAAGTGGGTCAGGCAGACGACCCGGATCGAAGCCGTCGCCTTGATCGGAGATTGTGATCCTCAGCTCCGGCGCAGTCCTGCAGATCGTCAGCACGACCTTTTTGTGTATGTCGCTACGGTTACCGTGGACGATCGCGTTGGTCATGATTTCATGAACGGCGAGGCCAATATGTTCCACTGTAATTTCTCCGAAGCCGCAGCTCCGGGCCATCTCGAGCGCGGCGCTTTCGGCGCGGTCAGCGCTATCCAGATTTGAATCTAATATCTGAGTTGTTGTTGCTGGCAGGGGACTGGGCTTTTTACTCGTTCGGTTTAAATCGCTTGAGTGAGTGAGTCGCATCCAACTATCCGTACTCACGTGATTGCGAAAATATTCCCCGGCGACCTGGGTGCGGTTGTACGGTGTCTAAGCTGGAACTCCCTCGAGGATGCTCACCGGCGCCAGGGTAGGAACTACTCTAATCAAACAAAACCCACTCGCGCTAAAAAGCCGGCCGAACTCGGCTTCGGTCCGCTCCTGACCACCGGACATGACCAGCATGTTGAGATCGAGCAAGCTCGCGAACGAGACTTCGTTGGACGCCGGCAGAACACTTTCCATCACCAGAAGTTTCCCCGAGTCACCCATCGCGCGCCGGCAGTTCTTCAGGATGCTGACGGCGGAATCATCATCCCAGTCGTGCAATACATTTTTCAAGATATAAGTGTCAGTACCGCGAGGGACCGACTCGAAGAAGTCGCCTGCGATAATACGGCAGCGGGACTCCAACCCCGCCGCCCCTATAAGCGGCTTGGCGCTTTCGATCACACTCGGCGAATCGAATAGGATTCCCCGCATCCGGGGATTCGACTTCAAGAGCCTGCGGATGAAGGCTCCGTGGCCGCCTCCGATATCAGCTGCGCTTCGAATTCCTGAAAAGTCATACGCCACAATGGCGGCTAAAGCCGCTTGGCTTGTAAAATCGGTCATGGCGGCATTGAATACATCACCTGCCGCGGAATGGCGTTCGAAGTATTCAAACATGGGACTGTTATAGACTGCTTGGAATGCCGGTGTCCCGCTTTGAACGCTATGAAGAAGTCTTCCCCAGGCTTGATAATGCTCCTCGCCCAAAGTGAGCACCATCGAGCGCATGGAACCAGGCATCCGGCTCTGTAGCGGCGCTCCGATTTCAGTAAGGCTGAAGCGCTGATCGCTATCCTTTGCGAGGATACCCAGGCTGACCAGTGACCTCATGAGACGGAAAAGAGCCCGACGTTCGGCGCCAGTTTCATGAGCAATCTCTTCACACGATTTCGGAGCATCGGCGAGGAGGTCAGCGATCCCGAGCTTCGCTGCGACATACACTACCTGCGACACCCAGTACCCGCTCGCCATCTGAAAGACGGCGGGCAACTGGCCCCACAAGCTCCCTATGGCCTGCGCTGCAGAGCGTGGCCTTGATAATTCGCGGTCCGTAGAGCTCACCATTGGAGGAGCGCCGCTTCCGCCGCCATGCCAGGGCCTAGCGCGGCCATGATTGCCAAGTCGCCCGGCTGGGGATCTCCGCTTCGGACGACTTCCTCGGCGACGAACATCACTGTGGGCGATGACATGTTTCCAAAATTACGCATTACGTTCCTTGAGAATCGCAACTGCTCATCAGTGCAACCGAGTTTCTGTTGCACCGTGTTTATTACCTTCCGGCCCCCGGGGTGCAAAATCCAGAACCGTATATCCGCGCGGCGCAGACCGTTGCGATCAAGCAATGCATCTACGGCCCGCTCGATCATTGGTCCGGCCAGATCATGGACCACATTTGCCAGAACAACTCGCAGTTTTCCGTCACGATGCTCAAAGCCAACCTTGTCGATTTGCTCGGTATCGACGAAAGATTCGAAGTCCAGCACGGCAGGCTGGAATCTGGTTCTTGGCGATTTCCCGTTGATAACAAATGCTGCCGCGCCATCCGCGCAAATCGCATTTCCGATCACGGTGTCCATGGTGCCGTCGACAAAGTAGCAAGCCGAGCAAATCTCCACGGCCAGCATCAATGCAGTTCCGTTTCGGCGAGCGAGCACAAAATCACAGGCGCGCTGTAAGCCAGGCAAGGCGCCGGCACAGCCGAGACCGACGATGGCCGTCCGCTGTACGTCTCTGCGAAATCCCATGTGCCCGATAAGGCGGCTTCCAAGATCCGGACAAACATAGCCCGTTGAAGTGCAAACGACGAACAGGTCGACGTCGATCGGTGTTAGTCCCGCCGATTGAAGGCAGGCATTCACGGCACGGCACCCGGATTCCATGGCGCCGCGCAGGTACCGCTCGTTCAATTCGCCAGGAGTTTCGTTGCGAGTCTGCCCACCTTCAACATAGAAGTGGCGGTGATCGATATCACAGTTGCGGAAGATCTCCAGAATTCTGGGACTACTGTAGCCGGCCATTTGAAATGCTTCGTCTTGGGTAAACCGGTGGTGTGGGTTCGCGAGGCCGATGCCTTGTATTATTGGTGTGCTCAGGGAACCTGCTTTCAGTCGGGGTAACGAATTCCTGTACATCTCTGTTGACCGCGCGCAGTCCAAAGTTATTCCCGATTTGAAGCCGCGGGGCAGGGCTCGCTTTCAGCGTTTTGTGCGGAATATTTGAGCAGGTCAAGACGTAACGTTGCTGAGAGCCATTTCAGAAGAAGGAGCGTGACCAATATGAATGACGTAATAGAAATCAGTAATCCGTGGCAACCGCCCGGCAGGTACGAGCTTCCCATCCATGGAAACGCCGTTTCACCCAGCAGATCGAGCAATGTCGTCGACCAGATATTTCGTTTCGCCGATGTGACGGTCGATGTAGGCCGCCGAAAGATAACCCGTGGCGGCGAAGCCGTGAAAGTAACGCCGGCCGAGTATAACCTGCTTTTGTACTTTCTTGAGAATGTTGATCGCGCGCTCGCTCGTGATGCTATTTTGAACGCCGCGTGGGGTTATGATTTCTATCCCAAGACCCGAACAGTGGATGCGCACGTCGCGCGAATTCGGCGTAAGCTTGAGCCCAATCCCGCCGAGCCTCGTCATTTCTTGACGATTCATGGAGTTGGTTACCGCTTCTTGCTATGAGGTGGTCGGCTTGGTTCCATTGCGCCGTGTACGATCTGCACTGGCGCGGTTAGCGAGTGCAAGCGCTGGATAAATGATCGGTTGTTCCACGTGTTGCGGCATTGGGCGCGAGGGCAATCCCTCGGCTTCTTTTACGAACGTTAGCGCGTTCCCAGACGCATCCAGATCGATGCGGATATAATCACCCCCGCGAATTTGCGCCGTAGCAATCAGGTTAGATAGCGGCTGGACCAGCAGCCGCTCAATCGCGCGTTTCAAATGCCTGGCGCCGTACTTCATGTCGGTCCCTTGCTGAAGCAAGAACGTTTTGGCTGACTGCGTGGCGTGAAACGCGAAAGACCTGACGATTGAAGCGTCGAAGATACGCTGTCGTATCATTTCAAGCTCGATGTCGAGAATTTTTGTCAACTGCTCGGGCCCTAGAGATTTGAAGGTGATGATCTTGTCCAGCCGGTTTATGAATTCCGGCGTGAACTTCCTGCGCGTAGCGTGAAGCCCACTGCGTTCTATCTTGCCGCTCAAGGTCTTGTCTACTTCATTCTTGCGAGAACTGCGCGAATCGCAGGCGTTGAACCCCAGCACTGGACTAACCAGGGCGCTCATTTCAGCTGCGCCCAGATTGCTGGTCATGAAGATTATGGAGCGGGAGAAGTCGATTTTGCGGTTATCGCCCAGCGTGAGCGTCCCCTTGTCCAGGATGCCAAGCAAGAGATTCCAAAGAGCGTCGCTAGCCTTTTCGATCTCATCGAAAAGAACCAAGCTAAGCTTCATCGTCGCCGTGTGATGTTGATCTACTACTTCCTCAGTAACGGATGCGTTTCGCGATGGCCCAGGTATCCCGGAGGCGAGCCGATCAACTTGGCGATCTCATGACTGTGCTGGAATTCGGCACAGTCGATCTTAGTCACCGCGCGGGCATTCTTGAGTAATGCCTCGGCTGTAGCTTCCACGGTCCGGGTTTTACCGGATCCCGTGGGGCCGAGAAAGAGAAGGCTTCCAATGGGCCGGCCTGGAGCATTGATGCCGGTGACATACATCTGATAAATGTTGACAATCTCTCGAACCGCTTCCTGCTGCCCGACGACGCGCTTGCACAGGTTCGCCTCAAGCTCTAAAGCTTCGCGCCCTGTCCTCGTGGGATCCAGCGGAACATTTGTCAACCCCATTTTCGTGCCCTCTCTTTACTGGCTCATTTCAGCTTGGGATCTGGCTGTTCAAGTGTGTGCGTTAGTCATGAGTTGACGAAGCATCATCGGCTGCGTCAGTGGTGGTTGGTCCTTTCTTTTTGGACTTCATTACTCGTCCGGTTTCATTAGCCGGCTTTTTTTCGGAAAATTCAATCCCGAAGTTATCACCCGGGTAAAACCAATATTTCAGTGTGGCAGGCTGGCTTCCTTGGGATTGAGAAACTGTGAACAGGCTTTTGTCGCCGGCGTCCACACGGTATGCCGACCAACCCATGATGATGCCTTCCAGTCGAGCGCCGTCCGCGTCAAAAATGCTAACGACGGTGTGATCGGCATCCGGATTGGTCAGCTTGAAAACATATTGGCCTGGAGCCAGGAGGATATCTTGGACCTGAAGTGGCCCATTGATGGTCATGCGAGTCTCTTTGTTGTTGTCATCGGCTCGCAATGAAGGCACGAAGCTGGCGCTCAGTAGCCCTAACGTGGCGGCCGTCATTCTGAATCGGTTCATTGAAAAGTCTCCTTTGTTTTGGTTCGTTCACTTATGGAGACCTTGCCAAGCGGCCTGTCATTCCAGTAGTTACGATTGCTTTACGGAAACTTTGCAACTCATCTTTAGACAAAATAAGGCGGCCTTCCGGCCGCCGTGGGTCAACTGGCCAGCCGCTGGGATTGATCGGTCAACTTCCTGACAAGAACCGGCGCGGACAAGTGCGGTTTGCCACAATGAATGCACCTCGTGTTGCTTTTCGGAGTTGCCAGATTGCAGCGTTTGCAGTAGATCTGAAGAATTTTGATTATCTGATCAGGCATTGGGGTATGAATCCTCAGGTTCATTGCGGCAAGCCGGAGGCCGGATCGAGTAAGAGCTTCCGGGCATCGCCGCCGTTCTCGAATTCGAACATGTTGATGAGCGAGCCGGCGAGAGCGTCGAATGACGAGCCCCCGATCCGGCCCAAATTCCAGTTGTCTTCGGTGAATTGTAGAATCGAAGTCTGATCCGTAAGGGAATGGTCGACGTAGTCGACTTTGGCGTAGGGCGAAATCACAAGCAGCGGCAGGCGCTGGCCGTACCCGCAGCGACCCATCGGCGCGTTGGGATCGGCATTGTTGCCGCAAGCTCCCGCTCCACTCAACGCATCGGCGGATGAACTCGAGCCATTGACGATCGGGGGCATCACGTGGTCGTACCAGCCGTCGGAATCGTCATAGGCGATGATGACCGCCGTGCTCGCCCAGAAAGGCGACGTTTCGAGCGCGTTGATGGTGTTCACGAGGAAGGTCTGCTCGTCGAGCGGATTCGAGTACATGGCATGTCCATCCTGGTAGGCCGCGGCTTTCAGGAAACTTACGGCCGGCAGATTCCCCGCATTCAGCGCCTTGGAAAAGTCGGCGATGTCGTACTGGTGATTGGCCTGGTCCTTCTGGCCGATCATATTTGCGCCGGTAGACGGCAAGTGGTGCGGATTGGAAGTTGATTGATAGAACTCGAAGGGATTGTGATTCGGAACGTAGTCCGCCACCGATGCGGTCCCATCGAATTGATTGTGCTGCGACGCGCAGACCGCGGTCCCATCGGCGTTCCGGGAACTGGGAGCGAAGCCGCCCTGGAACCAGCCCCACGCGATTCCTTTCTGGTTGAGCAGATCTCCCACGTTCAGGCCGGACATCGACACAGTGTTAGCTGTTGAAGGCACACAATCGTCAAACGCGGGGCGGATGTCGTTGATGACGGTGCCATTCAACAACGCAGCCGCCGCAGTTCCAGCGTCGTGCGTTACGGTAGCTCCATTCGTCTGGCCGGAGGCGAGGTTCAAGTGCCCCAAAGTCGAAGGTCCAAAGTTGGTGCTGAAGAAGTTGTCATTCATGGCAAAGTGCTGAGCATAATTCCACAGCGCGGTCACGGTGTTCCCGTCGTAGTAACCCATCACAAGACCTTTGCCGAGACCCAAATCGTTGCAACCCGTTTGCGTCGTACCGTCGAGCTCAACAAATTTGTCCATCAGTCCACCGTCAAATGCTCTTTGTTCGCCGGTGTAGTCGTGGCTCTGATCGCAAACGATCGCCTGCGAGCGATCCATGCGGAACGGCTGAACCGAGTTCGGATTATGAGCCATCAGTGGGCCAGTGAGACCGTTGACTGTCGGAGTCGGGTGGGCTCCCTTGCGCGCTACGAAGATCGGTTCTCCGCCTGGATTGGCGGCATTTGGATAAGTGGCGAAATAGTGGTCGAAAGAGACGTTTTCCTGAAAGATCACGACAATGTGTTGGATCGGAGTCGATGTGTTAGGGACGGTTTGAGCGCTAGCCGTTCGGGTCTGGCCAACGCTGAGCGATAGGGCCAGCAGGCTGGTAGCGAAATTAACGTGTTTGGAAGTGAATCGTATTTGCATAGGTCTCCTCTAGTCTTGAAGCTGGCGCTCGGCAGCATCAGCCGCCATCGCTAGCGCCATTACGGTCTCAAAGAATTCCGGCGATTGACCTTCGAAAAGGTGGTCGGCCGTGAAAGAGTTGATGGTCGCGACGGCGCCGCCAAACCGCGTTAGGGAAGGCCGGATCACCGAACAGAGAGGCAGGTCTGGGCTAATGAACTCGCACGGCTCTGGCAGGATCAAGTTGGTCTGGAAGTTCTCCCCGCCCAAAGGTGGCGCATTGAGGTCCGGAAACTTGATGCCAGTCTCGGGATCGATCACGCCGGCCAGCGGCTGAGATACGGCGTTGCCCATCTTGTCGTGCCATAAGCCGAAGTGATCTATCTCAACGCCTCCGATACTTACGACAATTCGTAGGACCTCCAAGCTGGTGCACTTGCCGCTCATGACGTTGTACAGGCTCGCGCCGCCCTGCTCGATGTATCCGAAGTGGAAGCCTGCCGTATTGGCGATCGCTTGCATGCGTCGGGCCGGGACGGTTAATGGAGGGACGGGTTGTGCCATCGTCGGCGGTGTATCGGTGTTGCTCAAAGGAATCGCGGGCTGTCCCTGAATGGTGACCGCTTGGGGGAACGTTGCCCCAAAATCCGGGTTCTGCTTGCTGCGGTACCGAGTGTAGAAACTCGTGTCCACGGTGAGGTTCCGTAGATTCGTCAAACGCTTAATATTTTGCGCGCCCTGCGCCTGACTGCTTGGCAAGATTCGAAAATGGTCGAGGTTGATCTCATCCTCGCCTTTGGACTTAAGATAGCCGTTAAGGAATTTCATGTGGCTGATTTCATCGTCGGTATTGTCGGAGATGTACTGGGGCATGTCGCCATCCAGATTTGAGAGGGCGGCCATGTAGGCTGGATTTCCTCCATTGACTCCGCCGAGTTCGTTGTATTGCTGCCACAGGTCGGTCTCTATGATTTCGACCGCGGCAAGGAACCGCAGAATCGCGACATCACTCTTGTTGAGCTTCCCAGAGGTGCTTTCACCTTTCAACAGGGATCCCGCCGGCAGCGCTGCCCCAGCCAGCCCGATGCCTTTCAGAAACGAGCGGCGCCTGACGACGCGCTCCCAGTCCGAGTTAATGTCTTTTCCCGCTGATGGCAAGATTGCGGAAAGTGTTTTGTCTTTCATATGAATCGCTCCTTATTTCGACTTGGTCTCGTGTTGCAATCGCAAACCAAGTCGACCGGGCAGAGCTCGAAAATAGTCCTTATCTTGTGTAAAAGCTTTGTAAAGGATGCTCGGTTGGGGCCCTAGAAGCTCGATCTACTTGTAGAGTTCGGCAAACTGCTCAAGTTCGCCAGTCTGCAAATCGGAGACGGCCCAACATGTCATCCCGTCTTTTGTCCACGACACAATGTCGTAGCCGCTTCGTTTCAATTCGCTATATTCGCTTTGAGACGCGGCAGGAGATGGCCAAGTGAAGAGATTGATGAAATGCTGCCTGCGTTGGTACACCAGGGCGGCTACGGGCCTGTCCGCTATGTACTCAATCCTTCCGCCGACCAGTCGAAATCCCTGGCTGCTGAAGTCTCTGACATCAGGCGAGAAACTGAGCTTACCGTTAAACCACGGTTTGACCGTATGCTGATCCGACGAGGGCACATCCAACAGGTGTGTTCCCATGAGAGAGCGCAGGTGGCTGGACAGTACTTCCTGAGCGAGTATGTCCCTTGTAGCAGAATCACGCGATCGCAGCGATGCGATGTTCCATGCCATCGATACGAAAAGAAGGATGGAGGCTGCCACCGCCATCCAATTCCAGTGCATTCGTCGCGGCGGTGGTTCACTTCCAGCGGCTTCTCGTAGAGCGGCCTGAATGCGCTGCTGCAGGTGCGCCGTTGCTGTATGCCTGGTTGCTTGCATACGAATGTCGCTTTGGAGGTGTTCCAAGCGCTGGTACAGTCCATCACAAGCTGCACAGTTTTCGATATGCTCTTGAATCTCAGCCGACTCGCTCGCCGACAACTCCCCATCCAAATGGAGCTCAAGTAGCTGCCGCGATGACGCACATCTCATACCACGCCTCCGTTCACTTTGGCAGCCACGCATTCTGTCAGCCGCTGGCGGGCGCGTGACAGCCGCGACATGACTGTGCCAATCGGAATCTTGACTACATCCGCAATCTCCTGGTACGACATTTCTTCCAGCTCCCTTAAAATCACGACCTCGCGATAGTCAACGGGAAGCCCCTCCAGGCATTCTCGCAGCGATCCCACGTCGAATTTCTTAAGCAACATACCCTCCGGACTGGTCTTGGCGAGTTCCGGACTGTGCGTCTGTTCATCAAACATCACCACGCTCCTATTGCCTTTCTCCCGGCGCAGCCAGGTCTGGCACGTGTTTCGGACAATCGTGAGCAACCAAGCTTTCCCGTCGCCGCCGTGGAATCCTCCGAAAAAGCGAAATGCGCGCAGATAAGCTTCTTGGACGACATCTTCGGCGTCATCCTTATTTCGGGTCAACCAGGCAGCCAAATTGTAAGCGGCGCTCAAATGTGGAACGATGGTTTGCTCGAATAAGGCAAGCCTGGTCTTTTCGTCCATCGAGACTGTCATGGGATGCTGCTCGACAAGCGGCCCGGCCGTCTCACAACGTCTTTAGATACGAGATCAGATCGAACTTTTCTTTATCGGACAACAGGTCTGAAAAGGCGGGCATTCCATCTCCACCTTGCTCGATTCTTGATCGGATATTCTTTTCGGTGACCAGCTTTCCATTGCGCAGCTTGGTCCGCCCAAAGAGACCTTTGAGCGACGGGCCCACTCTCTTCTCATCAGTTTCAGCGCTGTGGCATCCGCTGCATTGGTCGAAAATCTCTTTGCCTCGTGAGGCAGTAGCTCTATCCTTGTTGTCTTGCGCTTGGACAGCGACGCTCATCACAGCTGCGACGATCACGCCCGCACATAATAGCCGAAACATATTGCGGCCCTCCCGCTGTACAGAACCGTCGCATGCCTGAAAAAATTCCCGGCGTCATGCAAGTTGATGAAGCTTTAGCGGGGAATAACGCGGGCTCGTCAAAGGTATTCCACATTGACGCACGCCCGAAGGGGGTCCGAACAGAAGGAGGTTATTTCATGGCGATACGAACTGCTGTTCCACGACTATTCTTGATTTCCAGACGAGAGGCGGACCGCCCCCGTTTGGCGCGGACATCACTTGCACTTCTTCCGCCAGACGGTGTCCGTACCTTTCCAACCAGAAAAAAGGCCTGCCCACTCTCTGCGTCTGAGAATAGTCCAACTCGGCCGGCTGCCTGACCTGACATTTTTCATGGCTAAAGTTCACTCCAGGAAGGAGGCACGGATGACCCGATTGACTGTCACTCTCGCAGCAGCGGCGCTGTTTGCTGTTTCATCGTATTTGGCTGAGAAACCGCTGGTGGGCGACGACAGTGAGATTCGAGTAACAGCCAGAAAATACGAATTCTCCCCCAACGAGATCACAGTCAAGAGAGGTGATCATATCAGGCTCATCATTACAGCACTCGACGGAAGTCACGGGTTCAGGTTGGAAGCCTTCCATGTTGACCAGAAACTGCCAAAAGGCGAAGCCGTTACCGTGGAGTTCACCGCAGATCAGACCGGGACCTTCCCTTTCGAATGTTCGCACTTCTGTGGATTAGGGCACCAGAAGATGAAAGGTCACCTGACAGTCGAATAAGTCAGGTGATGAGCCTCGGGTTCTTTGGCGCCCCACTGGCGCTAATCCATTTTTCTATTTTCAGTTTTGACTGCCGTATTGCCTGCCGCCGGAAGACGTCGCGTCCGCTTCAGCAGGGGCGGCTTTTAGCCGCTTGCGCTCGCTTCGGGCCCACTGATACAAATACGCGACCTCGGCATCGGACAGCTTTGCTTCAGGGTGCAACAGAAGGTACCGGGGAAGAGGCATCGCCCGGTTCTTCACCAGGACCGACAATTTCGAAAGAATCTCCTGCTGTTGTTCAGCATTGTATCCATTCCAATGCGACAGGTTCATATGACTGCGCCCGAGCTGTACGTCGTTCTCGATCATCCACGACATAGGAGCCACGTAGCTATACCAAGGCCATTCGGTCTTTTCTGAATGACAGTTTTGGCACGATTTCTCCAAGGTCCTCACCACTTGAGGATCGAAGGTCGAGTCCAATAACAATGGCTTGTCGGACCTTTGGGCTTTTATTGCGCCAAATGGGTGTACAAGTACGGAAGAAACAGCAAGCAGGCCGGCTCCGGAGAGCACAATCGAGCGTAAGCGTTTTTTCAACCAGCCTCCAGACTGGAACCTGAGCGGCGGCCGCGCTGGTTCCACATTTCAGTACCGCCGTCCGACCCGCAATATTCCAATAACCAGGCGGGAATAAAAATCCGGGTTCCGCGGTATCAGCGTACAGAAGCGACCACAGAAACCATAGGAGCCAACTTGTCAAAGTTAATCATTCACGACCACAACAACGACGGGGTAGACCGTCGCGGATTTCTGCAATGCATGGCCTGGGCCGGCACTGGAGTGATTTGGAGCCTTGCCGGCGGGATTCCCACTTCGCGGGCTTTCGGCCAGAAGATGGGCAATTCCAAAGGCGACCTGACCTTTGTTCAGATCAGCGACAGCCATATCGGATTCAACAAACCGGCGAATCCCGATGTAAACGGCACGCTCCAGGCGACCGTTGACAAGATCAACTCACTTCCGGTCCAGCCCGAGTTCATCATCCACACCGGCGACCTGAGTCATCTGGCGAAGGCGTCTGAATTTGACACGATGGACCAGATCCTGAAGGGCGCCACCCAGAAGCAGATGTTCTATGTGCCCGGCGAGCACGACACTTCCAACGATGATGGGAAGCAGTATCTCGAGCGCTATGGCAAAGGCACAAAGGGCCGAGGCTGGTACAGCTTCGATCAGAAGGGTGTCCACTTCGTAGGGCTCGTCAACGTAGGAGCCCAGGAGGGGTTGGGCAAACTGGGGCCGGATCAGCTCGAATGGCTGGAAGCAGACGTGAAGGGGCGGTCGGCCAGCACACCGATTGTGCTCTTTGCGCACATCCCGCTGTGGAGCCTTTATCCCGAGTGGGGCTGGGGCACCGCAGACAGCGAGCAGGCTCTCGGCTACCTGAAGCGATTCGGCTCGGTGACCGTCCTCAATGGCCACATCCATCAAGTGATGCAGAAGGTGGAAGGCAACGTCGCGTTCCATACTGCCATGTCGACAGCTTTTCCCCAACCCGCGCCCGGCTCGGCGCCCGCGGCCGGCCCGATGAAGGTTCCTGACGAGAAGTTACGCAGCGTCCTCGGTATCACCAACGTCCACTACGTCGCACAGAAACACAGTTTGGCGGTGGTGGACTCGCCGCTTGCGAACTCCTAAGGGGAATTCTCGTGAAGACCGACAAACATTCAAAAATAGAGAGCAGAGAGAGCGTGTTGTGTCGCATGCTGCTCGCGTTGACAGGCTGTGTGGTGGCGCTGATCTTTTTCATGGCGCTACCAGGAACGGGCCAGGCGCAGAACAGCGAGCATGGCAAGGAGCTCTTCGAAAAGCGCTGCTCGGGATGCCACGCCCTCGACAAAGAGAAGGAAGGACCTCGGCTGCGCGGCGTCTATGGCCGCATGTCCGGTACTGTGCAGTCCTTTCAATATTCGAGCGGGCTTAAGAACGCGCATATTACCTGGGATGCGTCGTCTCTGGATAAGTGGCTGGCCGATCCGGAAAAGCTCGTTCCTGATAGTGATATGGCGTTCCAGCTAGTGAGGGTCGAGGAGCGGACCGATATCATCTCTTATCTAAAGGAACTTTCCTCTCATTAGCAGTGGACGCTCGCAGGTGATGCATCTGTGCGCTTGCGGACGGCCCCACTTCGGGTTCGATGGCGGCTGGCGATCGCCACTCTGTTCTGCGTAGCCTCAGGCAAGACGGGGCTAGCGCAATCAAGTGGCGAGGAAATTGTCACGGATCGACCAGACATCACGGAGTCCGCCGTCGTCGTACCCAAAGCAAGCCTGCAAGCAGAAAATGGATTCACCTGGATCAACGATCCCCTCACTAGTGTGGCGACCCTTTGTCAAACTCTACTACGGCTCGGCCTGAGCGATCGTACAGAATTGAGACTGACCCTGCCGTCATATTCTCTGGATTTCTCGCGAGGACCGGCTTCCGGCGTAACTGATATCTCGGTAACAGCGGGGGCACATCAGCCGCATTCGCCGGCGCAGATGAAATCGTACTGACGGTTCGACACGCCGCGGGCCTTCATTGGCGTCCTGCGCCTTAAAGGACGAAGAAACGAGAGGACTATATGTCTGCCGGCCCCTCTCATCCAGTAGCACCCTATACTGAGCGCCTTAGCGAAGCGGAACGCCCCGTCGAACTCGAGGACGCAAGTATGCCCAAGGTCTTGAATTTGGCCGAGGCAGCCACGCTCGTCCGATGTTCGCGAGCCCACCTCTGCAACGTTATCAATGGCAAAGTTCGAGGGATCCCGCACCTCCCAACAGTGCGAATCGGCAGACGGGTTCTCTTCAGGCGAGAATCGCTTGAGCAGTGGCTCAGAGAGGTCGAAGCCACTGGGCGGAAGCGAGCGGCCAGCTAAAGAACTAGCGCTGGGGGCCGGTAGTGGTACGATGCGAATCAGACCAGAAAACAGCGCCGCAGACGCCGGAAAGGAAAACCGTGCGTCGAAAGCGATTTCAACGCGGTTGTGTTCGAAAGGTAAGGCATGGCCGCAGATGGGTGTGGATTGGAAAGTACCGCGAGGACGGAATAGGGAGGACAAAGGTCCTTGGCCATTGTGCGGATCTGACGGAGGGAGGAGCATGGGCGAAACTTCAAGAACACTTACGTCCCCTGAACGAGCGGGCAGGGCAGCGTCAAGCTTTGCCCACAAATTTCAGGGCATACGTTTCAAACGTGTACCTCCCTCAGCGACGCAAGAAATGGAAGGACTCAACAGACCAGACAACAACAGAACGAATTGGAACACACTTGATTCCGGCATTCGAGAGCTTCGAATTGAGCGATCTCACAAGGGATCGACTGCAGAAGGTTCTCGACGACAAGGCGCGCTCGCTCTCGCGGAGCGTGGTAAGCCACCTTCGGTGGGACTTAAACGCGATCTTCAAAATGGCCGCCGAGGACACAATCATTCAAGGCAATCCCGCAGGTTCGCTCGTTACGCCGAAAGAAGCGAAGACTCGGGCCAAACGTACGATGACCAAAGAGCAGGTTCGGTTGGCATTGTCGGTATTGGATCTGAGGGAAAGGATCATTTTCCTGCTTGCGGTTTTGGTTGGGATGCGGCCGGGGGAAATTCTTGCGCTGCGCTGGGCAAGGCTTGATTCACAGATGATCGAGATCGCTCAACGCGTCTACCGAGGTCTTCCGGACGACCCAAAGACCGAGCGCGGCAAGAGGCAAGCGGCGTTGCCTCCAGATCTTGCCGGCGAGGTTGATGGTTGGCGCGACATCTCTCCTGAGACTGGTCCCGACGCATTGGTGTTTCCGTCCGAACGCGGCACGTACTTGTCGCGTGACAATTTTCTGCGACGGAACATTCAGAAGAAGCTCGACAAGATCGGGCTCGGTTGGGTGAACTTTCAGGTGCTGCGGAGGACACAGGCCAGTCTCGGCCATAAGGAGGGCGTTGACCCGAAGGTGGCCGCTGATCAACGCGGGCACGCGATTGGCGTCGCCATCGACACGTATACAGAGAGCGATCTTGAAAGCCGACGGGAAGCTGTTACCAAACTTGAAGATGCGCTGGCCGGCCGCAAGCCGGCAAAGCGAGCTGCGGCTGCCGAGGAGTCAAGCGAACTGGGTTTTCGAGGTAAACGAGGTAAAACTGAATGAAGCGAGGTGCGCTAAGTTATAGAAAAGATGGAGCGGGAGACGGGGTTCGAACCCGCGACGTCCAGCTTGGGAAGCTGGCATTCTACCACTGAATTACTCCCGCTTTCTGTCAAACTGCTATTTGGCCGAATCCGCTAGACATCCCAGACCGAGGTTCAGCTATTCCCTCGATGCTGTCTATTCAATACTACACATTTGGATGCCAAAATGGACACCAAAACAGACAGCAGACCGGCCTGAGAATTCTGCTTCCCATGCTGTCCATTTCGCTCTCTCCAAAGCTCGTTCCAGGCACACTATAGCATAATGCGCTGTGGTGCTGGTCATCGAGCGTTCCGGCCTGGACGCGAACTGCCTGGAGGCCTCAAATGAAGTGCAACCTAATACAAATGGGGCCGAATGTCACTTCTAGACGGTCTTCCGGCGTCCGATTGGGCGGAGTTGGAGTCCATTGCGAATCGGGGTCTCGACCTAACAAGCTGCGATTGCCCGTCCAGGAGCTATCTGAACGCCCGACGCCCAGACGACTTGCGCTCCTTCCGATCGTTCGCAGAGCATGTCGAAACCGCGATCGCGATTGGGGAAATACTCTGGAATCGAGAAGTTACCGGTGTCGTTTGCGCATGTGGGGGAACCACACGCATCGTTGACGAGCCGACCGATGCCGCATTTCGGACCCTCCTCTTCGAGCAGTCCGCACTCTCCGGTGACGGATCGGTCGGCGGCGAGAGAAATCCCAACTGCCGGCACGGATTGAAGATAGATGTCGACTGCTCTTCTGGACACGGGCCATTCCAAAGCGGGTGGCGCGATGACAGACTTGTTGTATGCGATTCTTTCTTGCAGCACCCATTCCGGCCGGTCTCTGCAGTAGCGCACAGAGTCTACCGACCATTCCGGATAACCTCAAACCCCCTGCCACTGAAAGGCTGGCTCGCCAGGCGCGCGCCGAGGGAGATCAGATTTATACCTGCGACGGCTCAAGTTGGGTCCTCACAGGACCCGATGCCAAACTTTTCGACGAAACCGGAAAGCAAGTTGGTTCGCATTTCGCCGGGCCGACGTGGGAGTGGTCCGATGGAAGCCGCGTTACCGGACGGTCCATAGCCAATGCGACGCCCGATCCGGACTCGATACCGTGGCTCTTGTTAACTGCGACGGATCATCGCGGCGACGGAGTCATGAAGGAGGTGTCTAGCATCCAACGGCTTTCGACGAAGGGCGGCAACGCTTCCAGCGCTGGCTGCGATGAGTCACGTAGAGGCGAAAAGACTCGCTCGCTCTACACTGCCGTCTATTATTTTTACACGCGAGGCCAATAACGACAAAAAGCGGCTTGGAGAGGCCCGTCGCCGGCATCGAGGGCTGCTGGGGCGGTTATTGGAGCTCGAATTCGCTCCGCCGTACAACTCAACGCGATGTACGCGGTATGGGACATTCGCTTCGTTTCGATTCGTGTGTTAAGCGTCGAGCCAACCAAGGACGCGATCGCAGCTTTCCGCGTTACCGTATGCCGACTCGCTTCAGCCGATGAAGCCTTGTCGCGCATGGATGCTTCTCGAACTCCCGTGTATCTCGTCCGTTGGTGAGGGCGCGGGAGACACGCTGGGGCGGCGCAGCTACCTCCGTCGTCGTGATGATCGTGCCCCTCCGCCGTCGCCACGGCAGGCGGGGCACCGTCATTTTGCCCTCTGCACGTAAGCTTGCAGCAACCTTACGATTAGAGGCCGCTCGATTTTGCGATACTCTCCGGCCACCATGGAGGGCTGGCTGCCCTTGACGTCGACGCGCATCATCCACTTGCCGCCGGCGCGCAGATCGGACTCCAGACTCAACAATCGCGTCGTCGCTTACAGTCGTCGGATTCATTGATTCTCCTCTAGGTAGATCTTCAGGTTTTGCATAGTCTCGCCCCAGAACGTTTCATAGTCCCGGAGCCAATCGTTGATCGCCCGCAGGGGTTTGGCGTTCAAACCACAAACGCGCGCAGCGCCGTGCTGCTGCGTAACGACTAAGCCCGCGGAGCGCAGCAAACGAAGGTGCTTGGAGATCGCTGGACGGCTCACACGAAAATTCCCCGCGATCTGGCCGACCGTTTGCCGGCCACCGCGCAGGAGGTTTAGTATTTCCCGGCGAGTGGGATCGGCTAACGCCCGGAACACAGCGTCACATTGTTTACGATGCACCGCTCTGCTCCGCGACGGCATCGCTGTGCTGCTCATCCGTCCTTGCACGATTGCCTTCCTCGCATGGGTTTTCTATATCTTTCAACGGTAACCATCTGATTACCAATATAGTAACCAAACGGTTACCATTTGTCAAGAGTTCTGTTTCTGGCTACAGACTTTTCCGCCCGTTGCCGATCAAGGGTTTAGAAGCACTTGGGCTTAGAAGCACTTGTGCCCGCATGATTATCACGCGCACTCCACTCCGGATCTCGATCGGCGGCGGCGGCACCGATCTCCCGTCCTATTACCAACAATTCGGTGGATTCGTCATAGCGGCCGCTATCAACAAGCACATCTATGTTGGGATCAACGAGACCTTCAGCGGAGGATATTTCCTGAAATACTCCTCCCTCGAAAATGCCCCCACCATCGATGAAATTCGGCATTCCCTGATTCGCGAAGTGCTGCGCTTACACGAGGTGCCGGCGCCGATCGAGGTGGTCAGCATGGCCGACATACCGGCTGGGACCGGTTTGGGATCGTCGGGCGCTTTCACCGTCGGTTTGCTGCGCGCCGTGCACGCTATGAAGCGCAAATATGTAGACCCGGCGGTGGTCGCCGAAGAAGCTTGCAAGATCGAAATCGAGACCTTGCAGCAGGCGGTCGGAAAGCAGGATCAGTACATCGCCGCTTTTGGCGGTTTAGCCTGTTTCGAATTTCTCGATAGTGGAGAGGTACGCGTTAATCCGCTCAACATCAGCAACGGCACTCTCTATGATCTGGAGGAACACCTGGTGATGTTTTTCACCGGCTATTCGCGCAACGCTTCAGTCGTTTTGGACGACCAGAAAGTCCGGTCCGAAATGGGCGATCCGGCCATGCTCGACAATCTCCATTTCATCAAGCAACTGGGCCAATGCATCAAACTGGCACTGGAGCAGGGCGACACGCGGCGCTTCGGCGAGCTTATGCACGAGCACTGGCTGCACAAGAAAAAACGCTCCCCCGGCACTTCCAACGACGGTATAAACCGCTGGTACGAGGTCGGCCGCGAAAACGGCGCGATTGGCGGCAAGCTGGTGGGCGCTGGTGGCGGAGGGTTTCTGCTGTTCTATGCCGAGGATCGCGATCTTTTGCGGCGGGCCATGCAGCGCGAAGGGCTGCGCGAAGTCCGCTTCGCTTTCGATCATGAAGGCTCAAAACTACTCGCGCGGGATTGATCCAACATGCAATGCGTGATACTAGCCGGCGGCCTCGGCACCCGTATGCGCCCTCTCACCGAAACCTGTCCCAAGACTTTGCTGCCGGTATGTGGCCGCCCCTTCGCCCATCACCAGTTGCACTGGCTGGCCGCGCAAGGCATCGACGACGTGATCTATTGCATCGGGCACCAGGGCGAGATGATCCGCCGCTATTGGGAATCGGAGCCGAGGCCGGTCCGTTCCATCCGCTACGTCGACGAAGGGGAACACCTTCGCGGCACGGGCGGTGCCTTGCAACTGGCCGTTGCGCAGCGCGTTCTTGATGAATCGTTCCTGGTTATCTACGGCGATTCCTTCCTGCCGGTCGAATTCGCCCCGATCTGGCAAGCTTTTCACGCCAGCGGAAGGCCGGCCTTGATGACTGTACTTCGCAACCAGGGTCGCTGGGACCGCAGCAATGTCGTTTACGAAAACGGGTGCCTGCTCCTCTACGACAAGCAAACCGATCCGCGGATGCAGCATATCGACTATGGCCTTTCCGCCCTCCGCCGCGAACTGTTCGACCACCGTCCCGAGGTCTTCGACCTGGCGGTGCTGCTGCACGAATTGAGTCTCCAAGGTGAGCTTGCCGGCTTCGAAGTCGAGCAGCGTTTTTACGAAATCGGATCGCCCCAAGGCCTGGCCGACCTGGAACATTACCTGGAAATCCGGGACGCCGAGGTGACGCCCGTGCTTGGCAAGGTTGCGCGGCCGGAATAAGGCTCTACCTGTGCCGGCGAAGCGTCGGCATCCAGCAGCCAGACGTGGCGGTCTCGGTAATACTCCACCAACGGCGCGTCGGCTTCCGGATTCATTTCACGAGCCCAAATTATCGGTGAATGATCGATGTCGGCGCGGTTATAAACCCACGCGTCGTCGATCCAATGCCGCGGGCCGTACCGTACCAGCACCAGATGATTGCCGGGAGTCTTTTCGATCTGCTGGATCACTTGCGCCCTATTCCATGCAAACTGCGGGACTTGATCGGGCTTCGTCAGATCGGCGCCGCCGCGTATAAACCAGGCAGCCAGCAAACCCGACAGCAACAGGTTGCCAAAAGGTCTGCCGCCCGGATTCCAGTCAGGCAGCCGGCTGAAGCCCTGGAGCAGCCTGAGATAAAGCAATGCCATGATCGGCGCGCCATAGTGCGGTAGATAGCCTATCACCGGACCCAAAGTACAAACTAGAAATACGCTCAGGATTAATACCGTCCAGCGTTCCTCACGCGTCTTCAACGAGAACGGCCAGATCAGCGCCATGGCAAGAATGGGCCAGAATCCAAAGAGGAATCCGTAGAGCAACCCAACCCGGCGAAAGAACTCTCCCACGATGTCCTGGCGTACTCGGTCGCGCTCGCCGCCCTGCCACCCTGCCCAGTAACGTCGCAAAGCCGCGTGACGATAGACCGGCTCCGGCCCACGATCTTTCCAGACAAATAGAGACACAGCCGCGTACTGGCGGTCGTGCGCTAGATACGGCAGCAGAAGCGGATCTCCGACAACGCGCCAGTTCTGATAAGCCATGGCCGCGCACGCTGCGGCGAGTACTAGCCCGGCAGGCAAAACCACACGAAATCCAGCCATGCTCCAACCCGCTCGTTCCGCATATAACCAGCAGCCCAGGGCCGCCGACACCAGCAGCGCTAGAACGAAACCCTCGAACGGGCGGCTATTCATCAGGATCACTAGGCCGGCGGCGAACACCAACACGTCCGGAATGCGGCGCTGGCGTGCGATCCGTGGCGCAGCCCCTAACACCAGCGCCCCTCCGGTAGCCGCGACGGCGCCGCCCCAATAGGAGTTCGTCCAGTAGCTGGAAATTCCAATATTGGTGACCACCATCAAGCCGCCCACTAACGCCCAGCCCGGCGAAATCCAGCCCTGAAGCATCCAGCACACCGCCGCGCACATCAAGCCGGCGCTCAACCACACGCCATACCACGGCTCACCGAACAGGCGCTGTCCCAACGCCATCACCAAGCCCTGCAGCGGAGGATATTTCGACATATACGTGGGTTGCTGCAACACATGGAAGGTCTCGAAATGTTTCCACATCGGATGCTGCGGATTCGTCAGCCTGCCGGATGCATACGTATCGGCGGCGAGCAGGTAGCTGAACTCGTCGTGCACCGCCGGCTGCGGCACATGCCACCGTGGAAGCATTGCCGCCCGGACGCCCAGGCACAGAAGGCCCACCACGACGCAGGCCAGCAATCGGCGGCGCGCCAGCGAAATGTAGATTTCCGAGATCCGACTCGGCCAGTTGTAGGGCACATTCCTCCACCCACCAATTCGGACTTTCACCATAGCTTCTGTAGGATGGCCGGCCTATAGAAATCGGCTTAAACATCCGAATTATCAATGGGAAAGGTCGATTTCAACCGGGAGAACCCAGTGGCTATTGGAATACTAGGCGGAGGGTTGGCTGGCATTACCGTCGCGGCCCACCTCGAGCAGGATTGCGAAGTTCTGGAAAAAGACAGCCGTGGCGGCGGGCATTGCCAAACCGTTCAGGAGCATGGTTTCACCTACGACGCCGGCGGCCCGCACATCATCTTCTCGCGCAACCAGGAGATGGTGGACTACATGGTGTCGCAGCTGGGCGACAATGTGCACCGCGCGCGCCGCAACAACAAGATCTTCTACAAAGGCCGCTACGTCAAATACCCCTTTGAAAATGGCCTGTACGATCTCGAACCGCAGGACCGTTTCGAGTGTCTCTACCACTACATCAAGAACGATTACCCGCCTCCCCAGACCAATTTCAAGGAATGGATCTATCATCATTTCGGCAAGGGGCTCGCTGAAAAGTATCTGATCCCCTACAACGAAAAGATTTGGAATGTGCCGGCCGAACAACTCGGTCTGGAGTGGGTGGAGGGCCGCGTTCCCAAACCGCCCCTGGAGGACGTGATCAAGGCCGCTGTCGGCGTCGAATCGGAAGGCTACACCCATCAGCTTTATTACAACTACCCGGCCCATGGTGGTATCGAGTCTCTACCGCTAGCGCTTGCACAACGCGTCCGCAAAATAGTTCCGGATTTCACCGTCGAACACATCTGGAAAGAGGGCGGCCGCTGGTGCGTCAGTAATGACTGGATCACCCGGCGCTACGACAAGTTGGTTTCGACCATTCCCATTCAGGAACTGGCCTATGCGCTGGTGGACACGCCTCGGGAAATCAGGACCGCCGTCGATTCTTTACGCTACAACTCACTCGTGACCATCGCGGTCGGGCTCGATTCGGCGCGCCTGCCGGACTACACTGCGATTTACGTACCCGATCCGGAAGTCCGCTTCCACCGCTTATCGTTTCCAGCCACGTTCAGCCCGCATAACGCGCCGCCCGGCAAGTCGATCATCGAAGCCGAAATCACAACCAATCCAGGTGATGGAACGCATGAAATGTCGGACGATGAGATCCTGGCCGACGTGATCGGCGATCTGGAAGGCATGGAACTGATACGGCACAACGAAGTCTGCTATGGCCGGGTGCTCCGCACCAAGTACGGCTATGTCGTCCAGGACGACAACCATCGCCAGCATCTGAAAAAAGCCAAGGAATATTTCGAAGGCATCGGCATTCCGCTGTGCGGCCGCGTGGCCGAGTTCGAATACATCAACATGGATGTTTGTATCGAACGCGGCCGCAAACTGGCCGACCGGCTGAATCGGGAAGCCATGGCCACCCGCGCCCCGGTGGAAGCCACGGTGTAAGAGGCGGCTGCCTTATCACTGGCGCGGCTTGTAAACGTACACACCGTCCATGGCCGGCCCGGGGACATGCTTTACCAGCGTGTAGCGCTTCCGTATCTCATCGAGTTGTGCGGCGGGCAAGCTAGATACTTCTATGTCTAGCGGGGTCCCGTGATTGCGCAGGTCTTCCATCAGCAGGATGGTTGAAAAGGCGGTGGCCGCCAGATCCCGCTGCAAAGGCCCGGGGTCCACCATGCCCGTCTCAACTAGCAAGCGGTAGAAGCCCATCTCAACGTCTAGCCGGCCCCTCAAGCGTACTACCGCGTTATAGTCAGCCGACAGCACACGCCCGCCATCCGCTAAACTGCTTTGGAGCGCGGCGACTTCCACTCTGGTTTGTCTCTCAAGCATATAGCGCATCAAGAGCATAGAGCTCGTCGTGCAGTAATTCACCACCAGAAACACGCCGAGCGGAAGTTGCAGCAGCGTGACGCCGGCATTGCAGCGAAGAAACGAGAGACGGAAAAAGTCGGTCGAATACAGACTCAGGCTCGCGCAAAGAACCAGGACGACGGTGAATTCGAGCTGGTAGTTGAGGTCTGAACCGATCTTCGGCGCACTAGCTAGAAATGCCAGCGCAGCCAGGCCAAGGTATACAAAAGGGGCAGCGCCGCACTTTCGAATTGCTTTTCTTGCGCCGAACGCCGCAACGATCACTAGCGGACCGGCTGTAAGCAACGCAAATCGAAGGTGCAGCAGAAGCTTTTTAACGGAATAAGGATTCAGATTGGCCCTCAGGGTGTCCGCCAGGAAGCGGCCACCCAGGACCGCGTTTAGCGAGAGCGCGATAATCGCTACGGCGGCAAGGCAACCACATCCAAACTGCACGGCCGCCTTGCGATTAGTGAACCATAGCGCCAGGCAAATCGAGGCCGGGCACGCAAGCATGGTTTGTTTGGTGAAGAACGCGAGAACGACGCAGACCCCGGCCCAAATCAGAGTATTTTCACTGAGGATGGCATAGCGGGAGTAGAGGTAGAAAGCTGCCATTCCCCAAAACACGGCCAGAACGTCCACCTGACCAACAGTTCCCCAATAAAGCAATAGAGCACTGGATGCGCAGAGCAGCGCGCTCATCAATGCGCTGTAGCGGTCCTTCGTATAGAGCAGCACAATATACCAACTCAGAAGGACGATGCCGAGCAGTGCCAAGAAACTGATCAGACGGGCCGCCGTGTAGGCCGCCAGTCCCGTTTGTTGGAGCCCGGCGTCGAGGAGATAGAACAGAGGAGTATATGGGGCAACCGTATAGGGGTAATGGTTGAAGTCGTAATAGAGCGTCCCGTCATGGACTAGCATCATGCTGTGAGCAGCAACTACGGCCTCGCCCCCCGCGAAACTGTTCTGTGCCCAAATTAAAAGGGCCAACTGGCTTAGGATGGCGAGCACAGCAACTATTGCGAAGAGGATGAGAATCCTCTTGAACCAGACCTCGGTCCGCAGCGTTTTAGGCGTACCGGACTCCACTGAAGATAGAACCTGCATGGCGTGTTAATCGTTCATCGACAAGTACTAAGCTGAACTTCAGCGGCTACTCTCTCGTCCTCAAATGCAGGTATCCCGAGGGAAGAGCCGCCCAACCCTACAGAAAACTCCCGTAAGTCCGAATAACCAATAGGCGCCTTATGAGTCACTGGGTTCATCATGTTCATTGCAAGCTTTAACCTCAAGACGTCGATTCAAAAGTTGCTTTTCACTTTGCAGGATTTCCGCGACTTCGCACGCCTGCACCCGGCCCGGGAGATGAAGAGGCTGGCCCTGCGAGAGAGCGTTCGATATGCGCGCAAGCACATGCGAAATTCCGTAGGCGTGGAGAGCGCCCGTGAGGTCTTGAGCCTGGCTTTGAAGCAGGTCAGCGTGCCGGGTCACTACCTGGAATTCGGCGTCTACAAAGGCGGGACCGTCCGCTTCATCGCTAGCCGCGTGGGTCCATCTCAACCGGTGCATGGTTTCGACAGTTTTGAGGGGTTGAATCAAGCCTGGAGCGGGGATCCCTCACGTTTCGACGCCCAAGGCCAGTTGCCTAGGGTTCCGCACAACGTCGCCTTGTACAAGGGTTACTTCGCTGACACCTTGCCCGCCTGGGCCGCAAACCACGTTGGTCCTATCGGATTTCTTCATATAGATTGTGACCTGTACGAATCCACAAAGTGTGTCTTTGAGCACCTGCGTGACCGGATCTTGCCAGGAACAGTGATTGTTTTCGACGAGTACTTCAACTACCCAAACTGGCAAGAGCATGAATACCGCGCATTTCAAGAGTTCGTCGAAAATTATCAGGTTCGCTATGAATATCTCGCGTTCGCCCGGTTTCAAGTCGCGGTGAAGATTCAGGAAATTGGACGACGGCGGCACATGACACGCGACGAGTCAGCGCTTGAGGCGCTTCAAAGCAGTGTGTCCGCGCCTCTTCGATAAGCCACGCCCATGATTTCAGTAGCCATGATCTCGATGAACGAAGAAAAGGCCGTCGCGGGCGTGATCTCGGACATCCGCTCCGCCCTCGGCAGGCGCGATCATGAGATCGTCATCGTAGACAGCAGTCGCGACGTCACGCCTGAGATCGCAGAACGCCTGGGCGCCCGGGTGCTCCGGCAATTCCCGCCCCAAGGCTACGGCCGCGCCATGGCTCGAGTCTTGAAGGAATCGCGGGGCGATGTCGTCGTCACCATGGATTGCGACGGCACTTATCCGGCCGGCCAGATCGCCCGCATAGCCGACATGGTACTCAAGGGCCAATGCGATCTAGTGAACGCCTCGCGCCTCGAACGCAGACCCAGCGCGATGCCATGGGCCAATTACTTCGCGAACCGGCTATTCGCGATGACCGGACGGCTCCTGGTGGGCGTAAAGTCCACCGACCTGCACTCTGGCATGCGCGCCTACAGCCGCAAACTCATTGAGAGCGTGGACGTGGACCCCAACGGGCCAGCGCTCCCGGTCGAGCTGCTTCTCAAGCCCGCATTGATGGGCTTCGGTATCCGCGAAATCTTTATCCCCTATGGCGAGCGGATCGGCGAGACCACTCTGCACCGCTGGTCCTCCACCGTGTGGACTTTCCGCCGCATTTTCCGCCTGGCTATAGCCCGTATGACTCTGGTACCAAACCAGAAACTAGAAACCAGAAACTAGTAGCCAGGCCTATTTAAAACCCTGTAAACGGTCGAAGGATCACCAGGAGTTAGTCCACCGCTTGACCAGTCTCACCGAACTTCTGCAGGCCCTCCACGAGCGTCCTGTTCCCGCGCCCGCGGAAGCAACCAACACCGGCTTCGCCGCGACATTCATCGCCGAGACCATCGCCATCCTCCAGCAGATTGACATTGCCGAGGTGGAGCGCATGGCCTTGGGTCTGGCCCATGTACGGGAACTGGGGGGACGGCTCTTCATATTGGGCGTCGGCGGCTCGGCCGGACATGCCAGCCACGCCGTTAATGACTTTCGCAAGCTGTGTGGCTTTGAAGCTTACGCTCCCACCGACAACGTTTCAGAACTCACTGCGCGCGCCAACGACGAAGGCTGGGAGACATGCTTCTCGGCGTGGCTCCAGGGATCGCGCATCAGCTCTCGCGACGCAGTGCTGGTCTTTTCCGTCGGCGGCGGCAATCGCGAAAAGAACGTCTCGGTGAACATCGTGCGGGCTCTCGAGACCGCGGCCACCGCGGGCGCTCACATCTTCGGCATCGTGGGGCGGGATGGCGGATTCACACGCGCGGCCGCTGGATTCTGCATCCTGGTTCCCGTCATCGCCGCCGACCGCATTACGCCGCACACCGAAGGGCTTTGCGCCGTCCTCTGGCATCTGTTGGTCAGCCATCCGCTACTGCAGCGCACCGCTACCAAATGGGAGTCGGTAAAGTGACCGGCGCCAGGTTCTTTATCGCCGGGGGCGCCGGCTTCATCGGCAGCCATTTCACGGACCGGCTGCTGGCTGAACGAAGCGTGGAAGCGGTGACGCTCTACGACAATTTTTCCTCCGGCCGGCAATGGCATTACGCCCAGCACGAGCAGGACCGCAGGCTGCATGTGCTGTGTGCCGACGTCAAGGATATGGCTGCGCTCGAACGCGCCGTGGCCGGTCATGACGTCGTGATCCATCTGGCTTCGAATCCGGACATTGCGCGCGCTGCCGTCGAGCCCGACATCGACTTTCGCGAAGGCACTTTCCTGACGCAGCAGATCCTCGAGGCCATGCGCCGCACCCGCACGCCGAGGCTGCTCTACGCGTCCGGCAGCGGAGTTTATGGCGATCTGGGGGAGCACGAGGCTCAAGAAGATTTCGGCCCGCTCGTTCCGGTTTCCACCTATGGCGCCAGCAAGCTCGCCGGCGAGGCTCTGATCGCGTCCTACTGCGCTATGTTTGGCATGACGGCCTGCGCCTTTCGGTTCGGCAATGTCGTTGGCGCGCGCCAAACCCACGGGGTGGGCTTCGATTTCATCCGGCACCTCCGCTCTCAGCCCGATCGGTTGCGGATACTGGGCGACGGCGAGCAGAGCAAGTCCTACATCCACGTCGAAGACATCATCGAGGCGGTCTTCGCGGCGCATCAGAAGACTGAGAAAAATTTCCAGGTCTATAACGTCGCCACCGGCGACTACATCACGGTGACCGAGATCGCGCGCCTGGCCATGGAAGTGTCGGGACTTTCTGACGAAGACGTCCGCCTGGAATACACCGGTGGCGACCGGGGTTGGAAAGGTGACGTGCCCGTCGTACGCCTGAACACCGATCGCATTCGTAGCTTAGGCTGGACCTGCCGCCGGACTTCGCGCCAGGCTCTTTGCGTGGCCATGCACGCCTTGCTCGAAGACGTACGCATCGGAAGGCTTTAACCCATGCGCCGCGCCGTGTTCCTCGATCGCGACGGTGTGGTGAACCGCGCCATCCTCCGTGAAGGGAAGCCTTATCCGCCCCCGACGCTCTCCGATCTCCGCCTGCTGCCGGGAGTGCGCGAGGCTTGCAGAAAGCTGCGCGAGGCGGGGTTCGCCCTGATCCTCATCACCAATCAGCCGGACATCGCGCGCGGCGTCACCACCGCCCAGCAAGTTGCCGACATCCATACCCGATTGCAGCGCTATCTTCAACTGGACGACATTCAGGTCTGCCCGCATGACGACTCAGCGCAATGCGACTGCCGCAAGCCCAAGCCGGGGCTGTTGCTGGAAGCGGCGCGAAAGTGGGATATCGATCTCGCCCGAAGCTTCGTCGTCGGGGATCGATGGCGCGACGTCGAAGCAGGCCAGCGCGCCGGCTGCCGGCCCATCTTCGTCGATTACGGATATCACGAACAACGGCCCATCGGGCCGTATTTAAGAGTCCAATCGCTGCGCGAAGCCGCCAATTGGATCGTGCGCGTGGCTCAAATGGGGTTGCAATATGCCTGACCGGATCTCCACCATGCAAGTCAAGATCTTTGCCGACGGCGCCGACAAGCAGTCGATTCTCGACCTGGCGCGCAATTCCTGGATTAGTGGCTTCACTACCAATCCCAGCTTGATGCGCAAAGCCGGCATCACCGATTACGAGTCCTTCGGACGCGATCTGACACGCGCCATTCCAGATCGCCCGTTTTCCTTCGAGGTGCTCTCGGATGACTTCGACGAAATGGAGCAGCAGGCTCTCCAAATCGCCTCCTGGGGCGACAACGTTTACGTGAAAATCCCGATCACCAACACCCATGGGGAAAGCTCGGCGGCGCTGGTTTATCGACTGGCGCAGCGAGGAGTCAAGATCAACGTGACCGCGGTGATGACTCTCGATCAAGTCGAAGCAGTTCTGAAGAGCCTGCGATACGGCCCTCCCAGTTGCATCTCCATTTTCGCCGGCCGCATTGCTGACGCCGGGTGCGATCCGCTGCCCATACTATGCGGCGCACTGACGCGCATGCGTTTCTATCCTCAGATGGAGCTGATCTGGGCCAGCCCGCGCGAGCTTTTCAACATCGTCCAGGCGGACGCCATCGGCTGCCATATTATCACCGTGACGCACGATCTCTTGAAGAAGCTCCCGGTGATCGGCCGTGATCTTACCGAATACTCACTCGACACGGTGAAAATGTTCTTCGAAGACGCGCAGGCCGCCGGTTTCAAGCTAAACACCCGCGTCCACGCTTAAGTTTCCTGACCTTCACTCATGCCTGAGGGCCACCAGCGGGTCCACTTTAATCGCCTTCAAGGCCGGAAGGTAGCTGGCCGCCAGCGCCACCAACAGAATCACAGCAGAGGTCACCGCGAAGGTCAGCGGATCGGCAGCGTTCACGCCGAATAACAACCGGGAAATGATCCGCATCAGCGGGAACGCCAGTACCAATCCGATCCCGATCCCGATAGCCGCGAGCTGTGTTCCCTCGCCCACCACCATCTTCAGTACGTCGCTCTTCTGAGCGCCCATCGCCATGCGCACGCCCAGTTCGTTGGTTCGCTGGGTCACGGCGTAGGCGATAACGCCGTACAGTCCGGTGGAGGCCAGGATCAACGCCACGCCGGCGAAGGCTCCCAGCAGCAAGGTCCTAAAGCGCGGCTGCGCCAATGAGCCGCCCACCAGATCTTGCATGGTCTTGACATTGAAAACGGCCAGGTCGGCATCCATTTGCTGAACCTGGCCTCGCACTGCCGCGACCATGGAAGTCGGCTCGGTCTGGGTCCGCAAGACCAACGTCATGGTCCCTTCCACAAAACCCATCAGTTCCGGGGGAATCTGGAGATAGTGGTAATACATCTCCGCATTGGTGGCCGCGTCCAGGCCGGTATGTTTAAGGTCGCCGACAATTCCGACGATCGTGCACCACTGGCTGCCATCGAATCCGGCCTTCATCCGCTTTCCAATCGGATCCTGAGCCGGCCAGAAGCGGCGAGCCATGGTGCTATTGATGATCACCACGCCGGGCGTCTTCTCTCCGTCCGTTCGGTCAAAGTAGCGCCCGCGGACCAGTGGAATGCCCAGGGCCGCGAAGTAGTCCGCGCTGGCCGCTCGGTATTTGGCGCGCGATTGCTCCGCGCCCGATTCCACCGATTGGTTTTCGACCACGAAGTTCAAGCTGGCGTCCACTCCGCTCAGCGGAAGATTGCGCGCGATGCCTGCGTATTGCACGCCCGCAAGAGCGTGCATCCGATCTACCAGTTGATGGTAGAACAGCGCGACCTTTTCGCCCGGGTAGCGAGTCTCGGGCAGTGCGATCTGCATGGTCAGCACATGATCGGGGCGGAAGCCGGGATTGACGCTCTCCAGCCGCAGAAAGCTTCGAATCAGTAATCCGGCCCCTGTCAGCAGCACCACGCAGGAGGCGATCTCGCAGGCTACCAGCGCATTACGCCAGCGCGCGCGGCTGCGGCTTCCCGTATTGCCACGGCTGCTGGTCTTAAGAACCGAATTCAGATCTGACCGCACCGTCAGAAGCGCAGGCGCCAATCCAAAAATGATCCCAGTGGCCAGCGAAACCGTGAGAGTGAACGCCAAGACGCGCCAGTCGATATCGATCTCTGCCAGACGCGGCAGATTCGCGGGACCGAACTGCGCCAGCACCGAAATGCCCCAAGCGGCCAGTGCCAGGCCTAGGAGGCCGCCCGCCAGCGCCAGTAGCACGCTCTCAGTGAGAAGCTGGCGCAACAAGCGCGCCGGATTTGCTCCCAGGGCCATTCGCAGTACGATCTCTTTGTCGCGGCTGCCGGCACGCGCCAGCAACAGACTTGCGACGTTGGCGCACGCAATCAGGAGCACGAACACCACCGCACCCAGCAGCATCCAGAGCGAGGGTCCAATATCGCCCACCAACTGATCGCGCAGTGCAACGATCTTGGTGCTGTAGCCCGAGTTGGTTTCCGCATATTGTTGCTCAATGCGGTGCGCCACCGAACGCATTTCGGCGGAGGCCTGCTCCAGGCTCACACCGGGCTTGAGACGCCCGATCACGCGTAGCGTGCGGAATCCACGCTGGCTGAGTTCCTTGGCGTCCAGCGTGTAGGGCATCCACAACTCGGAAGGCGTATCCAGCAGCCGGAAGTCCCGCGGCGTGACCCCTACAATCGTGAAACTGTTGCCATCTACGACGATGCTCTTGCCCAAGATCGCAGGATCGGCCCCGAAGCGGCGTTCCCACAAGCCATAACTCATGACCGCCACGCGATTCCGCCCGGCTTGGTCTTCCTCTGTGAAAAAGGTCCGGCCCAGAGCGGCCTTCACACCCAGCAGCTCGAACGCGCTCGGAGATATCACGGCTGTTTCCACACGCTCGGGCAATTGGCCGCCCGTCAGAACCGCTGGCTGCGCCCGCAGAGCGGCGATTTGATCAAACGCCCTTTGTTGCTCCATCCAATCCCGATAGTCGGGGGGAGAGACCTGCTCCTGAAGAATCCCCTTGCTTAGTTTTGTTTCCCATATCACTGCCAGCCGGCTGGAGTCCTTGTAAGGGAGTGGGCGCAACAGCACCGCGTTGACGACACTAAAAATTGCGCTGTTCGCGCCGATGCCTAATGCAAGCGCGATAATCGCAACAGCAGTAGATCCCGGACTCTTGGCAAGCATCCGGAAGCCGTATTTCAGGTCTTTGATCATGGCAGTCATTTCGAATGATATAGAATCCTAAACTCAGCACTCAAAACCAACCTCGAAAACGAATTGGACCGTGACAGTGAGGGACCGTCACGGTCCAATTCACGACTTGGGTTGTGGTAGGAAGGATAATACGTTTCTCTTAGCCGCCCCAAAGGGCGCCACCAGCTCGAAGCCTGGTTTTGGTCCTCATTTCGTTCTCCTTATAAGAATTCAAAGTTCCAATTCTGCTTCTGTTGCTAGGTGCCCCAAACGGCAGCGCCAGCTTTGAGCTTCGTCTTGGTCCTCATAGCGATGTCTCCTTGCTGTTGATTTTGCTTTTGTATTGTCTTGGAACGCTGATAAGGAATGCAACTCTGATGCCAAGGGTACCACTACTCGTTGAGGCTCAGTACCATAGAGTGCAAGTTACAGAAAACAGGGTCGATATCAGGTAAATCGCAAGCGTTGCCAGCAATCCCTCCTGGCATCGCGTCGCTTGAGCCTATCTGATGAGATAGATACCCTATCCACTCAGATAGGGTGTTTATCTTAGCAGGAAGATCTGGGGGGAAAAGAAGTAGACGCCATCGCCACGGTTACGGCGAGCGGTCGCCGGACCGCCCGCCGGCCGTGCAAACGGAAGCGAGAACTCCTCCGTACTGCTTCCGCAAGGTTGCGCCCTGACCTGACAACCGTCGAGGACCAGCTCATTGTCAGACGAGGCGCTAAAAGATTTCGATCTACCCGCGCTATTCAAGTAGTAGTAGTGCGTTACCCCATGGATTGCCCTAGGGTAATAGCAATTCCAGCACCACTGGTGACTTGTGTTTGTGCGAATTTCTACATCTCCCTGCAAAATCATGGTTTATCCAGAAAAACTCGGTCTGCGACGAATTCGCGATTGCGTCCAACCCTATCTTTTCGGATATTATGGGCTAACGCCTGAGATAGTACGTATGCCCGAAACGCGCGCCGAACTCGAGGCCCTTGCCGGACCGCTCAAGGGAACCAGCCTTCCTTTGTCCGGTGATCAAATTTCCATCGGGCGCGAACCATCCAACCTAATCTCGGTCGTAGACGCCGGGGTCTCCCGAAAGCATTGCATCATTTTGCAGGAAGGTGGCGAGTTCAAGATCCAGGACTTGAACAGCCGCAACAGCACGTTCGTGAACGGCGTGCCCGTCACGGAGCGGGCGCTGATTTCCGGAGACGAGATCAAGATTGGAAACTCGCTGTTCCTGTTCGTAGTGCCGGCGGAGGAGACCGGAGGCGCCCTCTCCACTTCGGTCGAATTCGACAAACAGGACGCCACTGGGCGGTCCACAATCATCCTTCGCAAACAGGATGCGCTCTACTTGCGCGACCTGGATCGAGTGACGCCTTCCGAGCGATTGGTCCGCAATCTGAATGTACTGGTTCGAGTCAGCAAGGCGGTCAACTCGGTCCGCGGCTTGGAGGCATTGGAAAAGCAGGTTCTAGAATCGATCCTGGAAATCACCCCCGCCGACCGCGCCGCCATTCTCCTTTGCGATCGCGGCTTGGAGAGCTTGGACGAAAGCACCGTATTCGGATGGGACCGGCGAAGCGGCGCGAATCCGACCTTACAAGTGAGCCGCACTATCGTATCGCAGGTGCTCAAAGACGGGGTTGCGATGCTGTGCAACGATCTGCCGGCCACGGAAGCGTTCGCGGACACCGAGAGCGTGACGATGCGCCATATTCGCAGCGTTCTGGCGGTGCCGCTGGAAGTTTTCGATCGCATACTAGGCGTGGTTTACCTCGATGCCAGCGACCCGGAAGTAGGTTTTGACGAAGACCACCTGCAACTGCTTACCGCCATCGGAAGTATCGCCGCCTTCGCGCTCGAAAATGCGCGCCGCATGGAGTGGCTGGAGGACGAAAACCGCCGCCTGCAGGCTGAGATGAATGTTGAGTACAACATGGTGGGCGAGAGCCCGCGCATGCGCGATGTGTATCAATTCATCAGCCGCGTGGCGAAAATGGACTCCACGGTCCTGATCTCGGGCGAGAGCGGTACCGGCAAGGAACTGGTGGCTCGGGCCATGCATCGCAACAGCATCCGCGCCAACAAGCCGTGCGTCGCCATCAACTGCGCCACGCTGGCCGAGTCGCTGCTGGAGAGCGAGTTGTTCGGCCACGAAAAAGGCGCATTCACGGGCGCCATCGTTCAGAAGAAAGGAAAACTCGAGATCGCCGAGGGCGGTACGGTTTTTTTGGACGAAATCGGCGAGCTGGCGCCTCTTCTGCAGGCTAAATTACTTCGCGTTTTGCAGGAGCGCGAATTCGAACGGGTCGGCGGAACGCGCACCATCAAGCTGGATGTCCGCCTGATCACGGCCACCAATCGGGATCTGGAAGCCGAGGTCAAGGCCGGAAGATTTCGCGAAGACCTCTATTACCGTTTGAATGTGGTTTCGCTCCGCATGCCGTCGCTGCGCGATCGCCGTTCCGACATTTCGCTGCTGGCGAGTTATTTCGCGGCAAAATCCGCCAAGCGATCCAACCGCACCGTGCTGGGAATTTCGCCGCAAGCGCGCGCATGCCTGATGAATTACGACTGGCCGGGCAACGTGCGCGAACTGGAGAACGCCATCGAAAGAGCGGTCGTGCTGGGGTCGAGCGAGCTGATTCTGCCCGAGGATCTTCCGGAATCGATCCTGGAGAAAGCCGAGCCGGCGAACTCAGCGGTGAATGCCTTCCACGATGCCGTGCGCGAGACCAAGAAGCAACTCATCATCAACGCGGTTGAGCAGGCCCACGGTAATTACACCGACGCAGCGCGCCTGCTGGGTCTGCATCCCAATTACCTGCATCGCTTGGTCCGCAATCTGAATTTGAGGCCGGCGCTGCAACGCCACTCGGTTGGCAATTCGTAATTCTGAGCCGACTGTTCTTCTGAGCCGCGACTGTAAGGAGCGGACTATTTTCCGAACGTCCAATCCACGCCGAACAGCGGGACAAAATCATGCAGCCATCCGTGAATCTTCGCGCCCGTCGCGGGCACGATCACGTTCTCGGGAAACGGCGTCGCATAGTCCCGGAAGTCCACCCGTACCAACCAATGATCGCCCAGGACGGCCTTCACGCCGCCGCCAAAACTGACCAGCGCCTTGACCTCGTCCGCATGGGCTAGCAAGGCGAAATTGGTGAAGAGCTGATTAGGATCTACCCGGCCAGTCCCGGTGTAGCGTTTAATGCCCGCACCGCCGGCCAGGAAGGGCCGCAGCCGGGCATGCCGTCTCGTCGCGTAGGCCAAAAAGTCGAAATGTAGCGCGTGCGACGCCGCATCGAGATTCGCTTCCCGGCCATTGAACTTTAGCTCTGAATCGCCATCCCGGTAGGTGTAGCGCAGTTCGCCTCCAAAATGTTCCGACACGTCCTCGCCCAGCACCCCACCGACAGCAAAGCGTGGGCCGAATCCGGCAGTAGCCGAACCGGCCGCATTGGTAATCGTAGCGTCGTGGTAAAAACCAAACCCACCGCCGGCGCCAATCGACCATGACTGGGCAAAACAACACGAACCGCCGGCCAAGGTCACGAACACAGCGTATCCCCGCATCTTATGTCGCATCTACTACGATTCTATTCCCCAACGTACCACCGGGTCGCTAGACCGGAGGCCTTAGGCCCGTGCAAAGGAGGCCTTAGGAGGTACCGGCGCTAAGGCAGCTCTTCCACCACCCGGTCGATCTCCTCCGGGCTGATATAGAAGTGTGGCGAGAATCGCACCCAGCCCTGCCGCGGCGCGGCGATGATCCCGCGCTCCTTGAGGTCACGAACCACTTTGCGGCTGTCCAGGCCGGGTTTGTGGAGCGCGACGATTGCAGAGCCGTTTACAGGCGTCCGATCGCCCAACACCTGATAGCCCTTTTGCCGCGCACCATCGGTCAGTCGATCCGCTAAGGCCTGTACCACGGGCCCAATGCGTTCAACCCCTACTTCCAGCAAGAGTTCGATGGAGGCCCGCAATCCATAACACCCGATGGTGTTGATGGTTCCGCATTCATAGCGGCCGGCATCGGGCCGGAGCGTCATGTCGCGTGAGGCGTAGTCGTTATAGCCCGCCACGTTCGTCCAGCCGAACTCCTTCGGGAAAATGGAGTCCTGTCGATCCTTGCGCACATAAAGAATGCCACAACCTTCCGGACCGAGCAGCCATTTGTGCCCGTCGGCGGCCAGGGCATCGATATGCGCGGTTTGCACATTGAGGGGAAAGGCGCCGAGGCCTTGGATGGCATCTACAAAGAAGAAGCACCGGTTCCTGTGGCAGATTTCACCGATCGCGTTCAAGTCCACCCGCAGGCCGCCCAGGTATTGCACGAAGCTGATGGCGAGGAGTTTGGCGCCGTAAGTCGCTCGCTCTATGGAATGAAGCGGATCGTGGATTGACAGCCATTCGACGCTACAGCGCTGCGCTTCTAGGCGCAGCCAGGGGAAATAGTTAGCCGGAAACTCCTCTTTGAAGGCTACTATGCGGTCGCCAGGCCGCCAATCCATGCCCATGGCGATAGTCGCGATTCCCTCCGAGGTGTTCTTGACAAGAGCGATTTCACTTCGGTCGGCGCCGATGAGCCGCGCGGCCGCAACCCGAAGCGCCTCATAGGTATCCATCCATTTGTCGTAGTGCAGCGATCCGTAATCCAGGGCGTCGTCGGCGAAATCCTTCATTGCGTCCGCGCAGCGCTTGGGCAATGGCGCGACAGCCGCGTGGTTCAAATAGATCAGCCGCTCTGTCACGGGAAATTGGTCCCGGTACTGCCGCCACAGCGGCTCATCCGGCCGTGCGGATTTCTCATCAAGTTGTCCGAAACTCATGCCCCTCCCCGGGTGTTTAACAACTGAAGGATTATACTGGTTTGTAGGAGTTTCTGCATGAACCGTCTGCTGTGCGCCAGTTTCAGTCTACTGGTGATTCTGGTCCTTGCCGCCCCGAACACCGTCTTTGCAACCGACCCCGAGAAGGATCCGGATCAGATCGGGAACCGGAACGTAAGTGGGAAGGTCAACTTCTACTCTCTCGAAAAGGAGATGGCCCTGGGCAAGTCGCTGGCTGCGGATGTCAAACGCCAGGCCAAAATGATCACCGATCCAGTGATCGCTGAATATGTCAATCGGATCGGCCAGAACCTGGTCCGAAATTCCGACGCCAAGGTTCCGTTCACTATCGAGGTGATCGATAGCGAAGATGTGAACGCGTTCGCGCTACCGGGCGGGTACTTCTTTGTGAACTCCGGTCTGATCCTGAAAGCGGACAATGAGGCGGAACTGGCCGGTGTAATGGCGCATGAAATCGCCCACGTGGCCGCGCGACACGGTACCCGTCAAGCCACTCGCGGCGAGATAGCACAACTGGCCACGATCCCGCTGATCTTCGCGGGCGGCGGCTGGGCCACTTATGGCATTTACCAGGCATCTAACATCCTGGTTCCTATCGGCTTCCTCAAGTTCTCGCGGGGCTTTGAGTCGGAGGCCGACATGCTCGGCCTGGAATACATGTATAAGGCTGGTTACGATCCGACTTCGTTTGTGGACTTTTTTGAGAAGATCGAAACGCTGGAGAAGCACAAGCCGGGAACCATGGCCAAGGTTTTTTCCACGCATCCAATGACTGACGATCGCATTCGGGCGGCTCAGAAAAATATCCAGAATTACCTGAAGGCCAAGCCGGAGTACGTAGTCACCACTTCTGAGTTCGGCGACGTGAAGAACCGCTTGATGGCGATGCACAACCGCCGCAAGCTCGACGACCGGGATGTAAATAAGCCGCAGTTACGCCGGACTCCTGGATCGGGCACCGGTCCCGTGGATGCGGATGAAAACGGCAAGACGCCGAAGAGCGACGAAGACGAGCGGCCAACGCTGAAACGCCGGCCAGATTCTTCCAACTAGACTCGTCGATCCTGCCCTACAATGGGGCATGGCTCCCGGTACCCGGCGCATCCTGTTTTTAGCGGCGCTGATAGCAGTCTACCTGGTTGGATTTGTTCCCACCTGGCTCAAGCTTCGCAACCAGACGGCGCAGCGCGAGACGGCCGAGCACACGCTGGCATCGACACGAATGGTCAAAGATCTCGGCTCTGCCGCCATCGATGCCCGGCGCGCTCAATACGAACCCGCCCGGTTGGAAGCGAGCGCGTTCTTTACGGCGGCGCGTTCAGAGATCGACCAAGGCGATAAGTCCGCGCTGACCCGGGAGCAGCGCGACGCGCTCGGGCCGCTGCTCGCACCGCGCGATGAATTGATTACGCTGCTTGCGCGCAGTGATCCGGCGTCAGCGGACCGGCTGTCGAATCTTTATGTCGCAGTTCGCAAGATCCTCGGGCTTTGACGTGGCGCACGCACTCCTGCGTGCTGCGTCGGCACTCGTGCCGACGGGTTTTCTTTTATTAAACCAGCACCGTGAACGCGGTCTCAGTCCGCGTCACCGGCCGATACAGCGTGTCGCGCTCCATCGGTTCGCGGCCCGCTTCGCAGATGAGCCGCAATAGTTCGTTCCGCCGGAGCCCCTGGCTAGTAGTCGCGCCGGCGTCGTGGTAGATCTTCTCTTCCACCACTGTGCCGTCCAGGTCATCAGCCCCAAAGCGCTGGGCGATCTGCGCGATCCTGGGCGTCATCATGATCCAGTAGGCCTTGATGTGATCGATGTTGTCGAGCAACAGGCGTGACACGGCAATCATTTTCAAGTCCAGAAATCCGGTGGTCGTCTGGATATGCTCGAGCGCGGTATTGGCCGGATGAAACGCCAGCGGAATGAAGGTCTGGAACCCGCCCGTGTCATCCTGCAATTCCCGCAGCTTGATCAGATGGTCGACGCGATCTTCCTCGGTTTCGATGTGGCCGTACAGCATGGTGCAGTTGGATTTCAACCCCAGTTTATGCGCGGCGCGCGCCACTTCCAGCCACTGGCCGCCATCGATCTTGTGATCGCAGATAATACGGCGCACGCGGTCGTGAAATATCTCCGCGCCTCCGCCCGGCAGCGAATCCACTCCGGCGTCCATCAACCGCTGCAGGGTCTCGCGGATCGGGATCTTGGTGCGTTGCGCGAGATAAGCAACCTCCACCATGGTAAAGGCCTTTAGGTGCACGTCCGGAAAGCGCTGCTTCAGGCCGCGCAACATTTCGCAATACCAATCGAGCGTAAGCTCCGGATGCAGCCCGCCGACGATATGGAATTCGGTGACTGCCTCGGTCCAGCCTTCACCGGCGCGGTGCCAAACTTCTTCGAGCGACCAGGTGTACGCCTTCGGGTCCTTGGCCCGCTTGCCAAAAGCGCACAGCTTGCAACTAGCCACGCAGACATCGGTCGGGTTGATGTGGCGATTCACATTGAACCAGGTCACGTTGCCGTGCTTGCGTTCCCGGACCAGGTTGGCCATGTGACCCAAGGCCAGAATATCGGTGGTGCGGTAGAGCGCGAGCCCGTCCTGATAGTCCAGGCGCCGTCCGGCTTCCACCTTCTCCAGAATTGGCTGCAAGCGCCGGTCTTCAATGAAGATTTGCATTTAGTTCAGGGCCCTCATGCCGAAGAAATAAATATCGGCGGCCCAAAACAGAAAGAATAGCACGCTGACATAGCCGTTCACCGTGAAGAAGGCCGCGTTCACCCGCGACAGATCGTCCGCCTTTACCAGGCTATGCTCGTAGGCTAGCAGCAGGATGATCGCAGCGATGCCCGCCAAACTCAACCAGCCCAACTGGAACGTCATGGCTAGTGCGACCAGGCATCCGATCATCGTCACATGAAACAGGCGCGCGATCCACAAGGCGCCGCTGATACCGAACCGGCGCGGCAGGCTGAACAGGCCCTCCTGATGGTCGAATTCATAGTCCTGGCACGAGTAGATGATGTCGAAGCCAGCCGTCCAGAATGTCACCGCCGCGGTGAGCCATAGAATTCTCGGGTCGAGCGACCCAGCGACCGCGATCCAGGCCGCCGCCGGGGCGATCCCCAACGAGGAGCCCAAAATCAAATGAGAGAAAGTGGTAAATCGCTTGGTGAACGAATAAAAGAAGAGCACCGCGAGAGCCAGCGGAGCCAGCTTGAGACACAGCGGGTTCAGCGCTCGCGCCGCCAGCAAAAACACGAGCACCGAAACCATGACGAATCCCCAAGCAAACCCGGTGCTGAGGATTCCGGCTGGGAGGTGACGCGCGCGGGTTCGTGGATTCCGGGCGTCGATGTCGGCATCTAAAATGCGGTTGAACGCCATGGCGGCCGACCGCGCCCCCACCATCGCAACCACGATCCATAGCAGCTTGCCGGCGAATACCCGACCGGCCAGGTGCCTCTCACGGAAAGCCAGCAAAGCCCCGGTGAGTGCGAATGGTAGCGCAAACACCGAATGCTCGAACTTGATCATTTCGAGTGTGAGCCGCAGCCGGTTCCAGAATCTCATTTTCGCTACCATTCTAATTCATGCGTTCGATCGCTCTCCTAATCTTCGTACTGCTGGCAAGCTGCGACAAGCCGACAACCGAGGCGGACTTTTATACCACCGACATCACGCTTCCAGGCGGCCAGGTGATCAAGACCGAGTTCGTATTCGACACCGTTGGGGCTCTCCGCGGCATGCAGTTTCGCAGTTCGATCGCGCCCGATCACGGAATGTTGTATGGGCATCGAACTCCCGGCAAATATACGTATTGGATGTATCAGACACTGATTCCGCTGGATATGATTTGGATGGACCCGAAGCACACCGTGGTGGAGATCGTCGAGAATGCCCCGCCCTGCAAGACGCCGGCCAGCCAATGTCCGCGCTATGGCGGCAATGAGGTGGCGCAGTATGTTCTTCAGCTCGGCGGCGGGATGGTGAAGAAGTACGGCCTGAAGGTTGGTGACAGCATTAGCTGGTAAGGCCGCTCTGCTACGCTCAAGTTGAATGGATCAAGACCAACTGCGGCTCCTGCTGGAGGAAGTCCGAACGGGCGCCGTCAACGTTGATGCCGCGGTCGACCGGATGCGTCACCTGCCATTTGAGGACCTGGGCTGGGCTAAACTGGATCATCACCGCGCTCTGCGGCACGGCCTCACGGAAGTGATTTTCGGCAAGGGCAAGACGCCGGAGCAGATAGCCATCATTGCCGCGCGGCTGCTTGAAAAATCGCCGAATCTGCTGATCACTCGGGCCGATGAATCGATCGCCGCGCGGTTGAAAAAGAGTTTTCCGGATGCCGAGTATTTTGCGCTGTCGGGCGCCGTGCGGGTCTGGCGCGACCGTGCGATTCGCGGGAAGGGCAAGTTGGCCGTTGTTTGCGCTGGCACCAGTGACATCCCCGTCGCCGAGGAGGCGCAAGTTACGGCCGAAGTGATGGGTAACGAAGTGGAAGCGATTTATGACGTCGGCGTGGCCGGCATCCATCGACTGATTGCCAGTAGCGAGCGGCTCAGTCAAGCCCGCGTAGTGGTGGTGGCAGCGGGCATGGAAGGGGCACTCCCTAGCGTCGTTGGGGGGATGGTTTCGGCGCCCGTGATCGCGGTTCCAACCAGCGTGGGTTATGGCGCGAGTTTCCACGGCTTAGCCGCGCTGCTCGGTATGCTGAACAGTTGCGCCAGCAACGTCACGGTCGTCAATATCGATAATGGATTTGGAGCGGGTTACGTAGCCAGCTTAATCAATCGGCTGTAACTCGCTTGGTAACCTAGGTAACCCTATCTATGCCACTGCAGTGCTGATCCGAGCGCCAGACTCCTCCGCGTAAACATAGAAGCCGAACATCGGCGTAGCTTCGTTTCGGCTCCATCGACTCATTTTCCAGTCAACCCGCACAAACCGGATATCGGGCTGAGCCGCGAGGTTAAGCAAGACCGAATAGATCCCGCAATAGAACTTCGGCGGGAACTTTGTCAAGGGTCTTAAACTCCAGTTTTCACCATCGGGAGAGCCCCAAACAGAGACATCCAGGCTCTCTTGCTCGATGATGCGTGTTATTCCGAGAGTAAGTACGAGTAACTTACCCCGATTTGGACCGAGGTCGAACTCCGGTCCGCTGCCATCGGCTCGGGCGATGCTTTCAGGCAACAGAAAGTTACGCAGCATAGTGTTCCTCCAGCCGGGGGACATGCCGGAAACTGCTCTTTTGCTACCTGGCAGGTGTACCTACAGGGTAACTAGAGTGCGCGAAGGCGGTTACCCGCCTCCTCTAGCGTCTCATACTTCTTGCAAAAACAAAAGCGAATTAATGTTGCACCTTGGTTAGAATCCGCAAAAAAGCTCGACCCGGGGACCGCCGCCACTCCGCAATGTTCGATCATGTGCCGGACGAACGTGTAGTCGTCCGGAAAACCGAACCTGCGGATGTCGGTCATGATGTAATACGCCCCGTCGGGCCGGAAGCATTGGAAACCCGCCTGGTCTAACAGCCCTAGAAGAAGATCGCGCCGGCCCTGATAATCGGAGGCCAGTTTGGAATAGTAGGTATCGGGCATATTCAGTGCCAGAACACCGGCTTGCTGGAGTGGGGCTGCCGCGCCGACAGTCAAGAAGTCGTGGACCTTGCGGATTGAATCCGTCAAATCCGGCGCTGCCAGCACCCATCCTACCCGCCATCCGGTCACTGAGTAGGTTTTGCTCATGCTGTTTACAAGAACGCTGCGTTCCCGCATTCCCGGTAAAGTTGCTATCGGCGTGTGAGATGCAGAATCGTACAAAATGTGTTCATAGATTTCGTCAGTAATTGCAAGGGCGTCGAATTCCTGGCAAAGGTCGGCTATTATTTGCAATTCTTCCCTGGTGAAAACCTTTCCAGTCGGATTGTTCGGGGAGTTGAGTACGATTGCTTTGGTTCGTGGCGAGAAGGCGCGCCGCAGCTCATCGGGGTCGAAAGTCCAGTCAGGAGGCCGCAGGGTGACCAATTTCCGATGTGCGCCCGCCAAAAGTATATCTGGACTGTAATTTTCGTAGTATGGCTCGAATACGATGACCTCGTCGCCTGGATTCGTCACCGCCAGCATGGAGGCGATCATGCCTTCAGTGGCCCCGCAACAGACCGTAATTTCTCTCTCCGGATCGTAATCCAGGCCGTACGTCCTCCGGTATTTCGCCGCGATCGCATCCCGAAAGGGCTTGGCGCCCCAGGTGATCGGGTATTGGTTGAAGTCAGCGTCGATGGCATCCTTTGCCGCCCGCTTGATGTCCTCTGGCGCGCTGAAATCGGGGAAGCCCTGTGCCAGGTTTACGGCATTCGATTCCATCGCCAGGCGCGTCATCTCGCGGATCACCGATTCGGTGAACTGGGAGGTCCGGTCACTGCGGAATCGTTCCCGCCGGTTGGCGATCTGGACCGGCCGGACGGAGGTCTTTTCGGCTGAAGGGGTCATAAAGAAGAGACTACCACCGTCCGGATTGGAAAACCTCTTGACTCTGGAAGGTGCATGACTGACCGGCGACCCGCTCAAGCCTTGAGAATGCCCATCTTTTTCGCTACTCGCGCCAGTATTTCAGCCGCGCGGTCAAGCATTTCGCGCGTATGGGCGGCCGTGACAATGGTCCGAATACGGGCCTTGCCTTCGGGCACGGTCGGATAGCCGATCCCGGTGGCGTACAGTCCGTTTTCGAAGAGGGCCGCCGAGAACGCGTGGGCCATTTTCGCTTCGCCTACCATGATGGGCGTGATGGGCGTTTCGCTCGCGCGGGTATCGAAGCCGGCGGTCTTCAGGTTTGCCTTGAAGTACAGCGTGTTGTCCCAAAGCTTCTCGATCCGCTGAGGCTCGTCCTCCAGAATCTTGAAGGCCGCGAGACAGGCAGCGGCGACTCCAGGGGGATGCGAAGTGGAAAAAAGAAATGGCCGGGCGCGGTGATACAGGAACTCGATGAGGTCCTTGCTTCCGCAAACGTAGCCGCCCAGAACGCCGATGGCTTTCGACAGCGTCCCGACCTGGATATCCACGTGGCCGTGCAGGCTGAAATGGTCGACTGTGCCACGCCCATTGCGGCCGAGTACACCGGAGGAATGCGCGTCGTCGATCATCATAATGGCGCCGTTCTTTTCGGCTGTGGCCACCAGGGCGGGCAGAGGAGCGATGTCGCCGTCCATCGAGAAAACACCGTCGGTGATCAGCAGCTTGTGGCCGGGCGCGCCCGCGAGGTCCTCGAGAATCTTGGAAGCCGCGACGGTGTCCTTGTGCGGAAAGACGTGAATCTTGGCTTTCGATAACCTACAGCCGTCGATGATGCTGGCGTGATTCAGGGCATCGGAAATAATGTGATCTTCAGGTGTAAGGACCGCGGCGACGGTTCCGGCATTGGCCGCGAATCCGGACTGGAATACAACACAGGCTTCGGTGTGCTTGAACTTCGCTATGTGCTGTTCCAGTTCCATGTGTATGCTCATGGTGCCCGAAATGGTCCGCACCGCACCGGAGCCGGCGCCGAATTTCTTCGTGGCTTCCACCGACGCCTCCACCAGCTTGGGATGATTGGCGAGGCCGAGATAGTTATTACTGGCGAGATTGATCACCTCGCGGCCATCGAAACGGGAGACCGGCTCACAGGCGGATTCGAGTACGTGCAAACGCTGGTAGGTGCCTGCCTTGCGCCAGGCCTCGAGCTGCTCGGTTAGATACGTGAGTGCAGTAGCAGTGGTCACCACTCCATGGTAACGCCGACGGTTAGGCCGGACGCGCATACCATGGAAGGAATGCCGCGTACGTTCTTGATCGATACCGATACAGCGTCGGACGATGCAGTGGCGCTCATCATGTCCCTCCGCGCGCCCGACGTACAGGTGGCAGCCATCACCGTCGTGGCCGGCAATGTTCCGCTCGAACAAGCGACGCGGAACGCGTTGTACACGACGGAATTGTGCGGCTCGGCTGTGCCTGTGTATCCGGGCGTGGCCCGGCCGCTGCTGCGTGAGCCCCGCGATGCCCAATGGTTCCACGGCGTTGACGGGCTCGGTGATCGAGGCTACCCGCCGCCGAAGCGCGCCCCGGAAAGCAAGCACGCCGTGGACGCGATTATTGACGTAATCGCCGCCAATCCCGGAATCGTAGTGGTGACACTCGGTCCGCTGACGAATGTGGCGTTGGCCCTGGCGCGATCGCCTGGAATCGCCCGTAATGTCAGCCGCTGCGTCATCATGGGCGGCAATCCCTGCACCGAAGGCAACGTCACGCCCGCGGCCGAGTTCAACATGTGGGTGGACCCGGAGGCCGCTCGCATAGTGCTGTATTCAGGCCTGCCGATCGAGCTGGTGGGTTGGCACTTGTGCCGAGGCGAAGCGAATCTCCTCGCTCCGGACATCGAGCACGTACTCAGCTTGGGAACGGAACTAGCGCGATTCGCCATCGATTGCAACCGGACCGCTATGGAGGCGAACCGCAGGCAGACCGGCGAGGTCGGGATCGCGCTACCCGATCCTACCGCGATGGCCATTGCGCTAGATCCGTCGATCTGTACCAACGCCAGCCGGCATTATGTGGACGTCGAAACAGACAGTGAACTCACGCGCGGGATGACGGTGGTGGATCGGCTCGGGGTCGCCGGTGACGAACGGAATCGAGCGGTGTGGCAGCTGCTGCTGGATCATGGTCCGAACGCAACGGTTTGCTGGGAAATCGACATCACGCGCTGGAAGAACCTGCTGTATCGCTCGCTCAGCGCCCCTTAAGGCGGTGATCTTCAATGTCCGGCATTCTCATTACCTTGCACATTTCGAATAAACGGGAGTAAGCGCGCTTGCCGATGCGCTCCTCTAAAGTGTACTTGCTGTATATGTCGTCTTCCGTATGCGAGCGGCCGGGGTTGATCTCCGATAAGTTCGTGGTGAAGATCGTTGCTTTACGGTTGTTACAGCGATGAGTAATGATCGCAGTGATGGTGTCTTCGACAAAATCCTTAATGCGATGCGCTCCAAGATCGTCGAGCACCAGGATCTGGGTATCTAACGCGGTCCGATAAGCGTCGCGGTCCGTGGTGTCGGAGGCAGCATCATAGCCACTGCGGATGTGGTTCAGCAGCGCCTGGAAATCGAAGAATACGCCTTCGAATCCACGCGCAATCAGACTCCGGAGTACGGCCACCGCGAGATGCGTTTTGCCGGTACCGGGCGATCCGATGAACAGCAAACCCGGTTTCGGAGCGTTGGGATATTCGCGCACGTAGCCGCGTACATCGACCAGGACCTTAGCAAGTTTAGGACGTGCGACCGGGTTGTCCGGTGGGAGAACAAAATTATCGACCGACGCGTTTTGATAGAGCGGCGGGATGTTGGCGCGATCCAGAACGCGCTGCTCGCGGCCCTCATCGGCGCATTCGCACCTCTCAGCGCCCGAGAGTCCCTCGCGCTCCACGATCTTCCACCCCGATCCGCCGCATTTCGAACAAACTTCAACCACGTTCATATAGTGTAACTACCAGCCGACTGGTTTTCCCTTGTTCTGTTCATCCAGCCACTTTTTCAGCGGCTCGAAATAATCGAGAATCGCCGTGGCGTCCATCTGGTTCTGTCCGGTTAAGGCGGCCAGTGCGTTGGGCCACGGCTGGCTCGCGCCCATCGAGAGCATGCCGTTCAACTTCGTACCGGCGGGTTTGCTGTCGTAGATGGAACAGCGGTTCAGGGGACCCGTACAGCCCGCGATCTTCGCCAGCGAGCGATGAAACTGGAATTGCAGAATGTCGGCCAGAAAATAGCGCGCGTACGGAAAGTTGGCCGGAACGTGGTATTTCGCCCCGGGATCGAAATCGGCTTCGCTGCGTTGAACCGGAGGCGCGATGCCCTGGTACTTCAGACGAAGCTGCCACCAGGTCTGGTTGTATTTGTCGGGCGGGATTTCGCCCGAGAACACTTGCCAGCGCCATTTGTCGATCAGCAGACCGAACGGCAGAAACGCGATTTTCTCCAAAGATTTGTACATCAGTAGCCCGAGGTCTTTGGAGCTATCGGGCACAGTCGAGAGCAGCCCGATCCTTTTCAGATATTCGGGCGTCACTGACAGCGCAATGGTGTCGCCGATGGCTTCATGGAAACCGTCATTGGCGCCGTCGCGAAATAGGAGAGGCTGGCGGTCATAGGCGCGCTGATAAAAATTGTGGCCCAACTCGTGATGAATAGTGCTGAAGTCATCGGCATTGATCTCGATGCACAATTTGATGCGCAGATCGTCCACGGTGTCGATGTCCCAGGCGCTGGCGTGGCAGACCACATCCCGATCGCGCGGCTTCACGAACAGGGATCGTTCCCAGAAAGTTTTGGGCAGCGGAGCGAATCCGAGCGAGGTGAAGAACCGCTCGCCGTAGCGAACCATATCGAGCGGCTGCGTGTTCTTGGATTTGAGAATGGCCGTGAGATCGTAACCGGGATCGGCGTTCTTCGGCGCTACCAATGGATAGATGTCTTCCCACTCCTGCGCCCACATATTGCCCAGCAGGTGCGCGGGAATGGGGCCATCGGCCGGAACGATGTTTCCGTACTTTTCGCGAAGCTTCGCGCGAACGTAGGCGTGCAGCGAAAGATACAGCGGCCGGACCTGTTCCCAAAGACGATCCACCTCGGCGGTGAAGGCGTCCGGCGGCATGTCGTATTTGGAGCGCCACATGGCGCCCATGTCGGCGAATCCCAATTCGCGCGCGCCTTTGTTCCCCAACTCCACGTACTTCTGAAACAGCGGCCGGATGGGAGGCGCGATGGAATGCCAGCCGCGCCAGGCGTCCAGTAACTCCTTGGGATCGGTGCTGGTGCGCAGAATCCGGCTCAGGTCCTCGAGGTCCAGACACTTGTTGGGCGTCGGACAATATTTGCCTCGGCCGTACATGCCCTCCATTTGCGATGCCGTCTCGGTGAGCTGCTGGGACTCTTTCGGATCGGACGGCGCGGCCAGGGTCAGCGAGAGCCGTAGCAGCTTGAACTCGCGGGCCAGCGCGTCGGGCATTTTGAGGTTGGTGAAGCGCGTGGATTCCTTGGCGAGCTGCATGGTGGCCGAGATCTGCTGATCGTCGGCCTTGGCCGCGAGAATCTCGGTGTCGTAGGTGATGTAGGTGGACTTCACCCAATCGGCGCGGGAATCCTGGATGGTCAGATCGAGAAGCTTGGCTTCGGCGCGATCCATGAACGCCCGGGCGTCGGCCAGCGTAGGCGGCTTTTGGGAATCGGCAGCGCGGCAGACCCAGAAAGTGAAGACGAGGAGGATTACAAAAGATCGCACCCTACAATTATCATGGATACAAGAGGAGATTTCGCAGGCCGGAGGCCTGTACAACCGCTAGGCATGGGCATAGAAGTTGTGAATATTGGCTTGCTCAGAACGATTTTGGCGATACAGAAACGTTTCGATCTGGCTGTTCGAAAAAACGAAGCCATCCTCGGCAGGTTCGTAGAGAAGATTTTGGTCCTTGTGCATTTTCAAAATCTTAGCGGCCTGGTTGAGCTGGCGCTCTTCGTTTGCGCGGCGGTCGGCCTGGATCTGGAGGAGCTGAGCGAGGGTTCGTTCGAACTGGCGGGCGAGACGCTGGCTGTTAATGCTGATGTTGGCGAAGGCACGCATGTGTTCACGAAATGCCAAGGCCATGGCGAGGGCGGCCTCGGCCTCTGGATGGTTGGCGTGGAGGCGGTCTTCCATTTCAATGATGCCGAGCGAGAAGAGGTTGGTCTCGACAGTGGCGGCGCGGTTCATGCGCCAGGAGGTATCGATGAGGGACTGGACGAGTTGGGTTTCGGTGGCGTCTTTGGGGTGGTATTGGTTCAGGAAGGACTGCGAGTGGCGCTCATAAGCGGAGTGGTCCTCGGTGGGGAGGACGATAGTTTGGCCTGTCAGGCCGTGGCGCAACGCGTTGAGGGAGGAGCGCTGTTTACCGGCTTCGGTGCGGGGGCCGGTGGATTTCTGGGCATTGGCTTTATTAACGGCGGCTCGATTGATGGCGGCAGGATCGGCAGCGCGGTCGAGGCCATTGGGTATGGTTGATTTCGTAATGGAACTCATAACTTCGGAATAACATGCGGGTGAAGCGCGCGACGGGTTGGAAATTGGGAAGTCAATGAGGGGAAACGGGAGAAAAAGGTGATAGTGCGGTGACTCGGCGGGGTGTTTCCGCTCGGTTGACGTGGAGTGACATCACGGGAATGATCTCCCAGAACGCCGTTTGTGGCCAAGGCCCAAACGCTCGCTCAATAGGCGCATCTTGGGCCAGCACTACAATGGTTCAGACATGGCCGCCAGTGACGCGCAAAGAGTATGGTTTCCGGAAACGATTGAGAGGTTGCGCTCCCAGTGGCATCAGGGCATGTCCTTCGACGCAATCGTCGAGTTGCGCGATGACCTGGACGCGAAGCTGCAGCGAATTCGATCCGAGCGACACATCCGACCTCCGACTTTTAAGTGTCCGCGGGTGTGGGCATGTTGGCGAAGGTGCGGAGCCTTACGTTAGTGTTCGCGCCATGATCTTGTCGCTTGCTCGGTTCGGTATCACCGCCGCCGAGCTGACATACGCTCTAGAGAAAGATTGGGCAGCGTACCGGAAGGAGAATGGGCTTGATCTCTATGGCAAGAGCTTGGCCTCGCCGGCCACGCAAGCCGCCAGTTGCGTCCATCCACGAGTCCGATAAGGCGTTTTGCAGGAGTCATCCGCGCCTCGTGCCGATGAACACGCAATCTGGGATACTTTGCGATCCCGCAAGCCTGGTTCTCTACGGGCGATGCCAAGCCAGTTCGAGACCTCATGAGCGATCTAGAAAGGGTGAATCGCGGCGAACCTTGAGCGAACCGTTTGCTCCATTCGAATCGAAACTTGTATAATCCACACATGCAAGGAATACCCTGGAGCACAATTGCGCTCGGCTGGCTGTTGCTCATCTCGGTCCGCTCAAAAGGGAGGACAGGAAGTGCAATCTCCGCAACCTGAAAAGTCGAAGCCGCCTGTCAAAATGGAGCAGCGCGGACGCATCCTTGGAATCGGCGGTGTCTTCTTCAAATCCGCTAATCGTGATCAGATGCGCGAATGGTATTCGAAGCATCTTGGACTCGCTGACAAAGGCGAAGGCGTGATGCTTCCGTGGCG